>RCNF010000074.1_pt1 | contig 40328 bp, 34 predicted proteins | sample 2041311 | NCBI WGS metagenome assembly RCNF01 (sample SAMN09708228, study PRJNA481090) | Marine sediment metagenome, whole genome shotgun sequencing project. | biome: marine sediment; feature: ocean; material: sediment; isolation source: Sewage treatment plant 2 marine sediment (STP2) ...
GATCGGTACTGGCAGGAAGCCGACGATATTGTCGAGAAGCCACTCGCTCATATCGATCATGCCGTCGTCGGGATCTTTGAACTGTGAGAGAAAGCTTTTCTTCTCAGGCTCGGTTTCTACCGCCTCTTCGTCACGCTCCTGCGCGGCCACGGAATTAATCGTGCAGATGATAAAAATCAGCGAGACAAGCAGGTTTAAATGTCGGGCATGCATGGTTCAAAAGCTCTCAGTTTCGTTTTGCGGTGAGTCGGTTCGACGGCCCGGAATTCTAATGGTTTCGAATGGCGAGGGCCACACTGATCTGCCGGTTGGTAATCAAGAATTACGGTCTCCGATCCGTCGCTATATTTATAATAATTGCTGCAAAAATACGGTCAGAGTACAAAATCCAGAATTTTCACTTTGACCCCGGATTCCTGGGAGGGTGGCGTATTTTTCGTTTCGAATGGCTGGCGGTATCCTGAGAACAAATACTGCGCTAGTCGCCGATATATCCGTCGGTAATCGCGTATACCAATTCGCTGCGGCATCGGTATAAAAACTTCGTATGATCAGAAAAACACGAATTGGTTTCGTGGCATTGCTCGCGGGCATTGCGATGCAGCCCTGTATCGCGGGTGAACCTCTGCCATTGTTTCAGGACGACGAGGTCGTTAGAGCTGTGCTGACGGCACCGATAGCGCAGGTCTATTCGCAGAAAAACAACGCCACCCGAATCTACCTGCCAGGGCAGTTTTCGTACGTCGATGAAGCGGGCAACAACCAAAAACTCGATGTGTCGATTCGCACGCGCGGTAATTTCAGGCGCGAGCATTGCGATCGTGCACCACTCCGGCTGAACTTCAAGAAGAAACAGGTGGTTGGCACGCTATTCGACGGGCAAGACAAGCTCAAACTGGTTGCGCCGTGCTTCCGCGGCAGTGAATATCAGCGTTTGATCATTCTCGAATATCTCGCCTACAAATCGCTGGAAATACTCACCGATTACAGCTTCAAGACGCGACTAATCCGACTGGGCTATGTCGACAGCGACGAGAAGCTGAAACCGTGGACGTCACTGACGTTTGTCATCGAGGATGATTCTGATATGGCGAGTCGTCTGGAACTCGAACGCGCTCGTGTGACGTCCGTAAAATTCGCGGACCTGGATCGCGAGAAGGCGGCGCTGGCAGAGCTGTTTCAGCTGCTCATTGGCAACACCGATTATTCGGTGCTGAAGGGCGATGAGGAAAACAAGTGTTGCCACAATTCAGAGATTCTCATTGATAATGAGTCCGGCCTGAAAATCCCGGTGCCCTACGACTTCGACATGTCCGGGATGGTTGACGCGCCGTATGCCACGCCAGCGCAGCACTTGCCGATCGAAGCTGTTACGGATCGTTACTACCTTGGGCTATGTCATCCGCCTGGCATTGTGGAGGCAGAGATTGTGAAACTCCAGGGTAAGCAGGATGAAATTGTCGAGCTGTTCGAGCAATTTCCGTCCCTCCCCACGCTAACCAGGAATCACGCGTTGAAGTATATCAACGAATTCTATCGCATCCTTGAATCAGAGAAGCAGACCCGGAGCAAAATCTATGACCAGTGCCGCGGTCAGCATTTGCTTGACAAGATGACGAAGGCGGCTAAGGATTCGGCGTAACGGGGGAATTATGATCGCCTTTTTTCCGTAACTGTTTGTTGGCGGCCTTCGCTCGCTGTTTCTCCAACTTCCTTTGCACTACGTGTTGTGACTCAAGGCCATCGCCATACATACAGACCATGATGGCAGCGTAGTTGAAGAATACCGTCATGATGACTGCGACTTCAATCGATCGCACACCAGCGGCAATTCCCACGCCGATCGCGGACAGGATAAAAAGTGTGTCAAACGTGTCGCTAAGCGAGCGCCTGAAGCGAACTCCGGCGACGATTCCGGCGAGACTGAAGGCAAGTGCCAGACTATGCTGCACTATGGTGACAATGCCGGCAACGACCGCAGGAAGTACAAGGGCCGTGGTATCAATCGAATGGTCGTAAAAACTGTCCTCATGAATCGCCTTGTAGACCCAGGCCACCGGAAACATCAATATCAATGTGGCCACCATAGCGGTGAGCAGGGCAACCGAATCGCGCATCCATAATGGCGCGCGTTCGAGGCGGGCCTGGCTTGTTGCCGTCGCCAGGTCTTCGAGTTCATCGCCATCTGCACTGAGCAGCGCGTCCTCGAGCTCGAGCAGGTTGGACGTGCTATATCCCACCATATCGCCAACCCCGCCAACGGGCAGTTGCTCGACGACATCAGGATTTATGAATACAGCGAGTGCAATTGTCGCCGCGAGAATAGCGTAGTAGACAGTCACCTTAAGGAGCGTGCCGCGCAGGCTCCTTCTGTGTTTGGCAATCAGCGCAACGATGTGTGGTTCATGTTTCATAACAATTATTGTGCCGTCGCCCATCGACAAAGTTGTCGGTGCAAGTGGGTGGATTGCAAACCATTGCAATCTTTTCACTGTGTCGTGTATATACGTGTTTTCCCTGCCCATGCGCGCGCTGATGATTCGCTCGGAATCCGGGGGTCAGAGTAGAAGCCCTGGAGTTCATACTCTGACCCTGTTCTGGAGCTACTGCCGGCGAGCAACACAATCCGCGAGAGGGCGCTAGCAAATTCCGCTGGCGGCGTAAATTTTACGCCATCACGCTGGCATTTCTGTTGATGTGTTCCGCAGCCTGTTAATCATGACGGTTGTCGGTAACTTGCAATCAGCGCATTGCGGACTCTTTCGCCATACATGACAGCATCTTCACAGTCTTTGACGCCGAAAATCGCCGCAGGTGTAAAAGACTCTGTGTCGAGTGCAAAATCGAGTAAATCTTCCGCTGAAAGGGTTTTGCGGCCAGCGCGTTCGCTTAATTGAAAGCGGAGATCCTCCAGTCCATCGTATGCACGGTAAACAACTTCGGTGCAAACAATGCGATCGGAACTGAAGAAGTCGAAGTCGAAGTTGTACAGCTTGCCTTCATGCTGTAATGCGCGCTCGATCGCCTGGCGAATACTGTCCGGGCCAAGATTCGGCCGAAGAACGACGAACGTATCCACGGAAAGTGTATCGGTTAGCGGGCGTAATCGTACGCCGTCTTTTCGCGCTTCGAGGACACAGATGTCGTCTACCCATAGGCTATTTATGGCCGGATTCGTGTCTACGTTTGTCGTTTTATGCTGTGCCGGCGTTCCTATATAGAGCGCGGCATGCGGCCAGAAGCCGGGAATGAAGAGATTTGTTAGTGCCTTCGCGTGTCGGGTTACGATTACGTCACCGGGCTGCAGGAATTCTGCTATTGAAGCAAGAACGTCGTCGTTGACGCGCTTGTTGTCGAAATCGCAAAATTCCGATGCGGTTCTGCCCACGCCTTCCAAGACGCCGGCGAGAATATTGGTCACACTCACCGCACCGCGACGGCGCCATTTGTGCATTACGTAACTCCACGCACGCCTGAGGTGTCCAAGTTTGCTCGGATTCAGGGACGACTCCAGTTCACGAAGTTGCCGCGCAATAGATCCGACATACTTGTCCGTGCTCAGCAGCAAGAGTTTACGGCGGTTTTTCCTGCGGTATTTCATTGCATCGCGAATTGCGAATACATGTTTCTGGTCAACAAACGCAGAGAATATTGTCGTGTATTGCTTGCGGGGGATCCTGTATTCAGGAAAGGGTTCGTTCAGCTTGCGTTGAATAACGCTGTGATGCGCAACTTCGAATAACATCAAGCGGTCAATGCGGATGAGAAGACAGACTGCGGCGTAGCCAAGCAGAAAGTAATGTAATTCTTTTTGTTGCTCAACAGGGTTCGATGGCCCATCGAGTACAGTCAGAACTTCTTCAATTGCGGCCCACAAACTTTCCCGTACACTTAAAAAGCGTGCGAACCAGAATCCGATCGCTTCGTCTTCGGCCGGGCGAAATTCGCCACGTGCGACGATTTCGTCCAGTTGCGATTTGGTTGGTGCATCTTCTCGCAACTGAGATGCCGCCTCAATCAGGCCGCTAATGGTGTCGCTCAGTGTTTCCAGCACAATTGATCCCATCCCTTCAAACTGCACTCAGCGCTCAAGATGTCGAAAGCCTTCGAAGAACCAGTGACGAGTCGCGAGCACCATGGTTGTACCATGCCGTTCGCTCGCCGAAAGTTTTCGTTCATCCCAGGTGGTGTCGTCAAAGAGATCGCCCATTGCTTTTAGCTTTTCAATGAGCTGTATTTGACTCGTCCTGGAGAGCATGCCGTTTTTCACGATACGAATTGATTCGTCATCCTGAAAGTGATGACTAAAGAATTCCGATTGCACGCGGGTCCTGAAAAACTTTTCGATTGCACCATTCTTGCGCCAGCTGAAGTTATTGGCGACCAGTAAGCGTACCCGGTCACCGGGTTGAAGTTCGATGACTTTCATCCGATCCAGGTGGCGAAGATACTTCAGACCCGTTTCTGGCGTGATGTCGTACCGCTCAATTATTTCATCGAATGTCCAGTAGTTGACCAGGCAGTAGGTCATCAGCAGCAAGCGGAGGTCGGTCACTATCTCTCTTTCGTTGTCGGCCGATAGTTGTTCGATCTTCTGTTCCTGCGATTCGCTGATATTAACGAGATCGCCTATATCCAGTTCCATTACCGCGCAAACGTCGTCGAGTCGCCGCAGTGAAAAATTGCCGGTTGAGAACATGTGTTTGACTGCCGATTCGGACAGCTCGAGGCGTTGTGCGAGTCCGCTGTAGGTAATGCCGCGTACCTTCAATTGCCGCTTCAGGGTGTCAATGATTCGTGAGGATGTTGTCATAATGAATTCGAAAGTATCAAAAGGTTATACCGATAGTACTCATAATCTAACTTATCATGAAACAGTTGCGAAAGATTATACCAGCTCTTAGGCTCGTTTCTGCACTTTCCATTCGCAAGGAGTTGTCATGAGCCTGATTCGAAGAATATCTACCAGTATTACGTCCTCCGTTGATCGCGCCGTTAGCAAAGTTGAAAACCACGACGCAATCATTAATTCCGCGCTGCGCGATACGCAACAAGCCGCTGCCCGATCGAGGGTACGTCTGGAGCGCGTTCGTAAAGACGGACGAAGCCTCAAGACACGGCAAAGTGATTTGCAGCAAGCTGTGTCACGGTGGACAGATCGTGCGAAGAGTATCGCTGCCAACGATGAGCCCAAGGCGCTGGAATGTTTGCGCCGGCGCAAGGACTGCGAAGTGCAGTTGCAGAATCTGCACGACTCGATTGAGAAGCACGATGAACTCGAGGCCAAGATCGCTGATCAGGTCAAGAAGATCGAATCGCGCATTGGCGAGGTGTCACAGCAGCGCAACATGATGCGTTCGCGGCAATCGGTTGCCGATGCGATGCGCACCATCAACAATATTGAGGGCGTCTCCTACGGTGAGGTTGAGGACACGTTTGATCGTTGGGAAATCAATCTCGGTGAAACGGAAATTCTCACGGGCGCCTGTACGACGGGAGATCCGCTGGACTCGGCATTCCTGGCCGAGGAAGACACGGCGGAACTGCGTGCGGAACTCTCGGAGCTGCTGAATATCGATGAGGAGAAACCGTCATGAACCGTGAAACAGCAATGACATACGACCACGAGTTCGTCGACGACAACGGGCCCAAATTTGAGCCATCACGCTCGGGCTTCAGTGTCGAAGGTGTTATGCACTCGGTGCGCAAATTCGCCACGCTTTCAGAGGCGTTACGCGTGGTAGGTGCCGCGGTATTGCTCGCGTCGATGTCGGTATTCTTGTTGCAGGGATGGAATGATGGCAACGACATTCGTCGCTATCTCCTGCTATTAGCGCAGACAGGCTTGCTTACGGCAGCCGGATTCGCATTGAGCCACGGGTTGAAAGAAACCAAGGGCGCACGTATTTTCTTCGGGCTCTCGCTGGTATCGATTCCCGCCAACTTTACGATACTTGGCGCATTGCTGTACTCAGTATTCCAATGGGACGGTGGCTTAAGCACCTACCCGAGCTATGCAACCTGGCAGATCGAGGATATTGCCAACATAGGCATCACACTCGGTGGCGCCATGCTGGTGCTATTGCCGGTGACGTTGTTCTGCTTCGCTATTATGGCGCGGCATTCGGCTAAATTGCTGTCATTGCATTTCCTGCTGTTGAATGCGTTGTTGCTGTTGCCCATTCGTAACTCAATGGCGGCCGGTACGGTTGCACTGCTCGGTGTGTTTTACGCTTTGTACATCGTCGGCAAGCTGGCAGCTTCTGATCGCTCCCTGAAAACGGGAGAGGGCAAGTTTGCGCTGGCGACGCTGTTCATTCCGCTCGGCATCGTTCTATTCCGCAGCATGTATTTTTACCAGGTTGACAGCCTGATGGTCGCGATGGTTTCCATGGCGCTATTTCTGTTGGCCCGCCAGGCATCGCTGTTCCCGGACCGCGGTGAGCGTATCGCGCTGTTGCTGCAGGTGTTGTCTGTGCCGTTTGCACTGGTTGTAGCGCTGTCGTTGACCGATGCAATCGCCCCGACCCTGGCAGATGGACTAGCGGCACCGTTGTTCGCTTCAGCATACGCAGTGCTGGCGCTTGACGTGCTGCGTCGTACCGACAGCCGCAGGCTCGGAATACTGATCGGTGTGTCGATCAGCCTGTTCGTCGCATTGAGCTTTACGCTTAGCGTGGCGATGAATGCGAGTGCGCTGACGGCGCTCCTCAGCATGGTGGCCGGCGTGATGCTATTACTTTGGGGCCTTGCGGGAAGGAAACCATTCGCCTCATTTGCCGGGATAGTCACGTTGGTTGCAGGGGCCTGGTTCGGCTTCGACGATATTGTGCGCCTGATCATGAGCAGTAGCTGGATTGACCTCGCCATATTTGGTGCCAGCGCCATTGCACTTGGCTCGATCGTCGATCGGCATGGTGTCGCAATCAAACTGCGCCTGGTCAAGTGGTTCGATACTGTCGGTGAGCAAAAGGGAAAAATTTCGCTGGAAAATTAGCGAACGAGGAGGGTAAGTGCAGAACAGCCGCCGCGGTCAATCGACCGCGGCGGTTTTTTTTGTGACTTAACTCGGGCCGAACGCCGCGAGAACGGTTCGGGCAGTCTGCCAGTAAAAGTCATGAATCATTGCTGTCCCATAATGACGAGTTTCCTGGCCATGTTCTGAAAGATTGGCGCGATGTTTCGGTATTTTCGCGAGTTTGGGACATCGCCCGCTGGGCGGGCTCCTACAATGCTAAAGAGAATTGTAGGAGCCCGCCGTACGATAGATACACGTTCTTGATTCTCGTGATTATCCGTCTATCGGCACGGGCGATTGCGGCTTGGATGACTTTTTCAACAGGCTGCTAGTTATCCTGTGTAAGTGGTAACTCTGCTCCGCCAAGACTATTTGAGATGTACTCAGCTTGCTCTTTCACGACCCATGCAGCCAGGTTTGACAGCGCGATGACTCGTTCCCGGTTCAGGTCAATCAGGGATATACCTTGCTCTGCAAATGTCGAGTAGTGCGGAAAACTATCAAATGATCCTTCGTTGTTGGAAAGCTGGCGGACCAGGTCGCCCGCGGTTTGATCAACTTGCTCAATCCAGTTGTTTGTGCGATCCAGGTATACCCAGCAAATTGACGTTCGATACGGATCTATTCGGTGTCGGGAGTTTTCGATGACATCGTAAGATTGGCAATATACAAGTGGTTCCCCCGCCGCTTGTCGCACTGCAAATTCCTCGCACATCTTCACAAGCCCGGCGTCGCCATCGGCGAAGACAATATTGTGCTGCAGCACGCCGCTTGCCCGGAAAAAGCTAACGACGTCATCCGTTATGTGTTCCTCGGAAATACTTTCGCACCCGGAGGGCGGCTTGTGAAAAGCATCGGCCGTATTGATGAAAGCAATAATGTTTTCAGTCTTTCGTACCAATAGCGGTGTCAGCGCGAGATTGTCCATGTCCGCGCCATCGCCATGCTGAAACTCGTCCGCCGCACGTCTTACGCTCTTATCGGATTGATTGATGACATCCCGATTTACCGGCCAATGACGAAACTCCGGGAAAAGAAAATTTGGCACCGAATTACGAGAAAAAGTGGCCAGGGGCGCGGCACTGCTGACGCCGATGACGTCTGAGAGTGTAAATCGGTACCTGTCACCAATCGGTTTGTCGCCCCGAGACAATAGGCCGGTAAGGCGCACCCGCCATCTGCCATCCACAATAGCTTTCTGCGGCTCGTAGCTGTCATATCCAAAAGACTCCACATAGCCGCCGCCGACGATTACGGCTTGACCGTCTTTTTCAAGTTTGAATTGCCCACGTATTCCGGTGTACAGAGGCGTCATCTCGATTGGAAAGTACTCTGCGGGATCATCGGACATTTGCTGGCCGATCATGACGCCAGTCACTATTAAATACGGTCGATCATTTTTTTCTACGAACTGGAAATTGTCGATGCTCAGCGCGGGGTTGGCGGCGAGTACGCTCTTAAGAGCGCCTTCGTGGAACGTAAAAAACTTTTCGTTGTCGTGTAGGCCAAACGGTTGCAGAAAGACAGACGCTACGATGTCGGAATAGGCTTCATCGCCTCGCCCGATTTCAAAAATCTTATCAATAGTGCTGGCATTGTGAATCGCTGTGCCGAATGCCAGGGGATCAACTGTCGACGGTCTCAGGTTAAGATCGTCGAGTGCCTCTGGTGAAATATAGTCACCAAGGAATCGTTCGTCGTCTATTGCCGATGGCAAATATGTGAACGGCACAGCTGCCCAACTACCACCGGAATTTGCACTGATATAACGAGCTTTACCCAGCCATCCGAGATCGTGCAGAGCACGAAGCTGGCCCAGCGAAGCAGAGGCCGATCGAGTGCCGCCACCTGAAAACGCAATTCCGAATGACGCTCTGTCCTTCAGCCACGGGACGGCTAACTCCGCATCCGCTATTTCCGGCAGTCGCGCACCGCTGACCGTGTCAGTGACCCAGGTGCGAACAGCAACCGTTTCTACATTGCTCCTGCTAACGTGAACGAGTCCAAAAAGAAAGAGAACGGCTGCCAGCGTAACGGTAAGCTTGGTAGTCCGATTCACAATTTGAGTCCTTTGTCTCGATCCGGCAGTAGAATACGAAATTCAAACACGCTGGTTATAGATTATACCGGAGACATAGCTAACACTTTTAGCCTATTGGATTGTCGATGTATCCGTAGCTGTGCGCAGACCAGTGATCACTAAAATTCCAGCGCCAATTGGCGTTGCCCGGGACGGCGAAACTGATCGCAGTCATGCGTCTCTTTTCTTCTTTCAGCGTGTATCCCGTAACGGCGACAGGCTGCCCTGAATCGCTGATTTATCATTTCGGCGTAGGCTCCTTTGCCTCTCTGTCGAACACCAAAACGGCTGTCGTAATGCTGCCCGCCGCTCGCCTGGCGCATCAGGCTCATAACGTGACTGGCGCGCTCCGGCATGTGCGTCTCCAGCCATTCTTCGAAAATCTGCTTAATTTCGTGAGGCAGCCTCAACAGGATCCAGTTCGCGTTTTCAACGCCCGCCTCTGCGGCCTGTTTCACAATGGATTCGATTTCCATGTCGTTAATCGCGGGAATGATCGGAGCCATCAGCAGACTGACCGGAACTTTCGCCTCTTTCAGCATTTCAATTAGTCGAAATCGTGCGCTTGCGGCAGGCACGCGAGGCTCGAGGATTCTTTTCAGGCTGCTATTTGCGGTCGGTACGCTGATCGCGACACGCACCAGGTTTCGCTCAGCAAGCGCGTGCAGTAAATCAATATCGCGGGACATCAGAACGCCTTTGCTGATTAGGCTAAGCGGATGACGGTGTTTGAGAAAAGCCTCCAACAATTTTCGGGTTACCTGAAGATCTTTTTCAACGGGTTGATATGGGTCAGTATTCGCACCGATTGTTATCGGCTTGCACTCATAGCCGGGCTTTTCCCATTCCTTTAGCAAAACGCCAACTGCATTTGGCTTGTAGAAAATCTTCGTTTCGAAATCGAGACCGGGAGACAGATCAAGATAGCTGTGTGAGGGACGTGCATAGCAGTAGACGCATCCATGCTCACAACCCAGGTACGGATTAATTGACCGATCGAAGGGGATATCAGGAGATTGGTTGTAGCTTATTATGCTCGCCGCACTCATCGCCTTTACTTCGGTTTTCGGACCCTTTTCAGCGGGAGGAGCAGGTTCATCGAGCTGAACCTGCCTTGTTGCAAACCTTCCGGGGAGGCTTGAGGCGGAACCACGTCCTTTGTATGGCGCGTGTGGCATTGCATTTTTCCGATACTGTATATATATACAGTATCGGTTGTGATCACTCGTCGGTCAAGAACAAAAGATTTGTTGCTGGGGTCGAGCGCTGCCTACGATTGCGACTTTTAAGCAGAATAGCACTCATCGAGAATCTGAAAATCCGGATTATGCTCGGGATCAGCGACCGCTTCTTGAACAATCTCACAGGCTTCCACGATGATATGCCGAGAGGAGCAGGACGCCCGTCATTTTTGGCACCTCTGTAAACGAGAATATTCTGCGCGACAGTGACAAAAGAAAAGTCACGCAAATGATGGACGTCCCCAACTCCCCCAATTTTCCGGTTCTCGAATAAGTATTCAATACCAAGTTTGTTGCCCGTATTTTCGAGGTATTGGATATACCGCTGTCTACTATTCTGATTTTCCTGTGGTGCTAAAAACGAATACTTCCATTCTGCGGCAATCTTTCACATCATGTGAAAAATTGGAGCCTGATAAATCATCAATCACTCATGATAAAGAAATTCCTATTATTACTGGCGCTGTCACTTTGCTATAGCAGCGGGCTGACACAGCCTGTCCCAGTGTCCGTCGAGCGACTTGGCGATCTGCGCATGGAGCGGGAGTTGCGTGCCCCGGCGACTGTATTGTCTGCCAACCGCGCCGTTGTCACTTCGGAAGTTACGGCGCTGATCCAGGAAGTTCTGGCCGATGTCGGTGGTTCGGTTGAAAAAGGTGCACTACTTGTCCAACTGGACAATGACAATGCACGGTTATCCCTCGCGCAGGCGCGCGCCAGCCTTGATGCGCTCGATGCGCAAATCGTCGAGGCGAAACAAAGGCTGAGCAAAGCGGAAGAGTTATTGGCCAGGGACTTTATTTCTGACGATGAATTGATCAACCGGCGGACCAACCTGGCCGTGTTGCAGGCTAATCGACAGGGACAGCTGGTGGCGATTCAGGTTGCTGAGCTGGCGCTCGCGAGAACCCGGGTACGCGCACCTTTTGCTGCAACAATAGTCGGGCGCCAGGCGCAGGTCGGAAATTTTGCGCAGCCTGGAACGCCACTTCTTACGCTGGTACAGACAGATCAGCGGGAGGTGGACGCAGAACTCGATCCGCGTTACGCAGCTCAAATGAACGACGTAAAAGACCTGCGCTACGTCAGCGTGGGTCGGGAATATCCTGTTGAATTGCTGCGCTTGTCCAACGTCATAGAAACAGACACACGCAGATTACGGGCGCGATTCAGGTTCCTCGCAGAAAACGCGGCCATAGGTTCCAGCGGCGAGATCGCCTGGAGAGAAAATACCGGCGTTGTGCCGGTTACTCTGATCGTGCAGCGAGGAGCTGCATTTGGCATATTTGCCGCCCGCAACGGTAAAGCCGAATTCATAGAAATCCCGGATGCCCAGCAGGGCCGACCAGCTGCTCTGGACCTCCCGGACGAAACGTTGGTTGTGTCTCGCGGACATGTGCGGCTACAGAACGGTGATGACCTCATAATCTCTGAAGAATGAAATTCTATCGCACATTGCTGACCAATCATCCGCTGGTCAACATCCTGTTTGCAGTGGTATTGATCATGGGCGTCATCTCATATCTGCAGATGCCGCGCGAACAGGATCCTGAAATAAATTTCAATTTCGTCAACATCATGACCGTGTTGCCGGGATCGACTGCAGCTGACGTCGAAGAACTGGTTACCGGACCGTTAGAAGATGCGCTGCGCAATGTAAGAGACATTCGCTTCGTCAGCAGCACTTCCCGGGAAAACGTCTCGAATATCCTGGTGCGATTTCGGGAATTGGGTGAAAGGGATTTCGACAAACGCATAACCGATCTACGCCGCGAGATTCAGGGCAAGACCAATGATGAGCTTCCGACCGATGTCCAAGATCCGGACATTCTGGAGATTACGACATCCAATGGATTTCCTACTGCCATGGTCGTGGTCGTAGGTCAGGCCAACGATGAACGGCTTCGCCGACGCGCCAAATTGATCAAGGAAGAGATCGAGCGCATTTCCGGAGTCGACCAGGTACAGGCATTCGGTTTCAATGAACCGGAATTACAAATCGAGATAGATCCGCAGGCGGTGGCAGCCTATGGCATCACTGCGATCGACATCGCTGATCAACTGAGAGAATCCTACCGCGACGTGTCTGCTGGCAAGATCGATGTAACCAGCGAGGCCTGGCAAATTCGTGTGCGTGGCAAGACTACCGAGCCAGAGGAGCTGGCACAGTTCCTGGTCGCACCGCGAAACTCACCACAAAGCAAAATTTCCCTGGGGCGCATTGCGAAAGTCAGGCGCGGGCATAAGGAAGCGCAGCAGTTGGTCAGTTTCAACCAGCGGCCTGCCGTATCAATGTCGATAACGAAAGTTGGTTTTACGAACACACTGGGCCTTGTTGATCGAATCAACGCGTACGTCGATGAGAAAAACGAATTGCTGGCCGGTACTGGTATTAACCTCATTCTTTCCGACGACCAGACAACGCAGACGCGCAAGGCCTTAAGTGTCATGCAACGTAATGCGGGCGTTGGACTGATACTCGTTCTCGGCGTGTGCTGGCTTTTTCTCGGTATGCGGATTGCTGCGTTCGTCACCCTGGGGATCGCGTTTTCGATTTCCGGCACTTTCTGGGTGCTGAACATGACCGGTAATACCCTGAATGTTTCCGTATTGCTCGGAATCGTTATCGTGCTCGGTATGCTGGTCGACGATGCAGTCGTTGTCGTTGAGGCTCTTTATTACCGGCTGCAACGAGGACAGGATGCAATATCGGCGGCAATCGATTCGTTGCGGGAAGTTGGCAAACCAGTGACATCGGCCGTCTTCACGACGATTTCGGCATTCACGCCACTAATGCTACTACCGGGAATCGTTGGTGATTTCATGCTGATTATTCCGCTGGTGGTGACGGTTGGGCTGCTCATCAGCCTGATCGAGGCGTTCTGGATATTGCCCGCTCATGTAATCGGTTCAAATGCACAACCGTCCTCAGCAACTGAGCAATTGAAGCACTGGCGCGGTCGCTGGACGCATAAGGTGCGTGTCCGTTACACGCGTGCGCTGGCGTATGTTTTCCGCCGGCCAGGCCGATTCTTTACAGCTGCCGGGGCCGCCTTTGTACTCTCTGTTATAGGCATTGCGACAGAACAGGTGCGCGTCGAGTTCTTTACCTTCGACCCGATTCGCATGTTCTACATTAATGTGGAAATGCCGCCGGATTCACCGCTCGAGGAAACACTGGCGCATACAAAACGAGTTGCCGATCGTGTTCGGCCGCTGATCGAAGTCGACGAGTTGCGCGCAATGACCAACATGAGCGGCATCAAGTTCACCGATACGGAAGGTTTGTTTGGTGATCAGTACGGTCAGATACAAATTTCCCTGAATCCAAAAGGTCGCGATGATCGCGATGTAATCGATGTGGTCAACGCTGTGCGCGCCACTGCTTTGGCGACACCAGGCGATGCAGAAATTACGTTTTTAGAACTGACCGGCGGCCCTCCTGTTGCCAAGGATATTGCGGTCCAGGTTCGGGCGGACAGCTATGTCGAACTCAGGGCAGCCGCGGATGCGGTGAAGGAAATCGTGCAGAATATTGATGGCTCGGCCAACGTTCTCGACAACGATGTGCCAGGACGTTATGAATTAACGCTTGATCTGGACGAGCGCGCTATCCGGCAGGCTGGCTTGAGTCCCGGCGCGGTCTCGCGGCTGATGCGTTTGCACGTAGAAGGCGAGATTGTTGCGTTCACCCGGGATGAGGGAGAGAAGGTCGAGTTGCGCGTACGCGGACCACGGCGAATTTTGCAGGACATTGGTGACGTTCTGGATGATCCCATCGCTCTGCCGCAGGGCGGCACAACCACATTTCGTGCCCTGACGACGACTGAGATTGGTCGCAGTGCCGGCACAATCAGGCATTACAATTATCGCCGCTCGATCACAATTGAAGCCGACCTCGATCCACTTAAGATCAACACTGTCGTGGCGAACAATCTTATCGCGGCGGAATGGGCGAAAATCCAGTTCGGGCATCCTGAAGCGAATCTCGATTTCTCCGGAGCGTTCGATGACATTCAGGAAAGTCTGGATGCGATGCTGATTCTGTTCCTGTTTGGCGTTGGTTTAATTTACCTCATACTCGCTACCCAGTTCCGCAGTTACTTCCAGCCAATGCTGATCATCACAACGCTACCAATGGCCTTCACCGGCGTCGTGCTTGGCCTGTATGTCACTGGCAACCCACTAAGTCTCTACACGCTCTACGGCATTGTCGCGTTGACCGGGATCGCGGTGAATGCAGCAATCGTGCTGATTGATGCAGCGAATAGCCGCATTAATGCCGGCATGCGCCCTCTGCATGCGGTGATGTACGCAGCCCGTCGCAGGGTGATACCGATTTTAATGACGGCAATGACAACCATCGCCGGACTTTTCTCGCTTGCAACGGGTCTGGGTGGCAAATCTCTCTTGTGGGGACCTGTAGCGACCAGCATGGTATTCGGTCTTTTCGTCGCGACAATTCTCACGCTTTTCCTTGTCCCGGTCTTATTCAGGTCATTTATGCGATTTCGCGATCACCGTATTCGCAATCTCATCGCTCGTTTGTTCCGTCTGGAACCGCGTTAACCGTCAAATAGATTCTCGACAGGGGACCGTGCGCCACTGTGCCCCGGTTTTGATGCCCGCGATTTTTCGATAATCGGTGCAGTGCGAAAATACAATCGCAGGTGTTTAGAGACTTCTGTGGGGCGTATAGGCACGGTAGTTCAATCCGTAGGTCAATGCTGACAATTACGCTACGGCAACATGCCAAGACACATGATTCGTCAATGAGGAGAACCAGCAATGCCAGAAATTAGTGTCCAACATCAGTGCGCGACGCTCACTGATTTAGTCGACGTAGAGTCCTTCGGTGTTCCTGTCGGTGCACTGCCAAAGCAAACGGATAGTGGCTTTTTTCAGGAAGGAAACCTGACGGCAGGGACCTGGGAGTGTGAGCCCGGGACATTGCAACTGGATCTTGAGATCACGGAGTTTTGTCATTTGCTGAAAGGACATTGGATTCTGACGTCCGAATCCGGACAGGTAACCGAGATCAAAGCGGGCGATAGCTGGATTTTTCCAAACGGCTGGAAGGGCGTAGCAGAAGTCGTGGAGACGGTGCGCAAGGTGTATATGATTATCGACTGAAGCGGATGCGCAGTCCTAAGCTATTGAAACCCGCAGACGGCGATCGGAGGATTGATCGCCGCTGCGGTGTTCTATGCATCCGTTAACCCGGATTTCGAGACCCGGTAGCAAAAGCTCGCTGTCGAATATTGATAAGTGAGTTCCTAACCTAACTCTGATTTATCTACAAACGCCCGGTTCGCCAGGATTTTCATCCGCCGGACGTACTCCCGCGTCGACCAGCCGCATTCGCCGGTTAGGTTTTCCCAATTGGGTACAGATAGCATCGTCCACAGCGCATCCGTTGCTTTCCGGCGCGTCCACTCGGATGCAAGGTGTCCGTCCAGGTGCAGCGCGTCAATAGCGGCCCTGCAACCATCCCGCATAGCCAGCATGCGGTCTTTCCACGCCGCCGCCGCTGCGTCGTCGGTGTCCTGTGCAACAAGAAGTGCTTTGGCGATGTTATAGATTTCGGGAACGTAGTTACCCCAGGCCTCGATATATAAATCCAGCCGCGCGACGCCGGATTTTGCGGCCCGTGACCGGGCCAGACGCTTTTCCACATCAAGGACATCGTCCATGTACTTCGTCGTTGCTACCAGCAGATCGGTACGCGATGTGAAGTGCAGGTAAACCGCCTGGCGGGAAATTCCTGCCGCCTTGGCGATATCCCCCATGCGGACTCCCTGACCCCGCTGCTCTTCAAGCATGCGCACCGTTGCGACGAGAATCCGGGTTCTGGTTTCGTTATCTTCACTTGACACGCTGTCAACCATGCCCTAGAGTTGACAGCGTGTCAATTGACACAGTGTCAAGTAACTACAGGAGAGTGATCATGAAAGATGAGGCAAGCACAAGCAAGCAATCGGCAGGACTTACACTGGTTCTGGGCGGGACCGGCAAGACCGGCGGGCGCATCGTGGAACGGCTTTCGAGCCTTGCAGTGCCGACTCGCGTTGCGTCTCGCGGCGGCAATCCGCGTTTTGACTGGGATGACCAAACGACCTGGGATGATGTGCTAGAGGGCGTTAGTACTGCGTACATAAGTTATGCGCCGGATCTCGCTATTCCCGGGGCGACGGAAACTATTCGTGCATTTGTCGAACAAGCGGTAGCGCGCGGCGTTCGACGCCTGGTTCTTTTGTCAGGCCGCGGAGAAGACGAAGCGCAGCGCTGCGAAACTATCGTGCAGAGTGCCGATGTCGAGTGGACCATTGTGCGGGCCAGCTGGTTTTCCCAAAATTTTTCCGAGGGAGCGTTTCTCGACATGGTGTTGGCAGGCGAGATTGCGCTACCGGCCGGGGAAATTGGAGAGCCGTTCGTTGATGCAGACGATATTGCAGACGTTGCGGTCGCGGCATTGACTGAAGACGGCCATGCCGGCCAGGTTTACGAACTCACGGGACCAAGACTCCTTACCTTCACCGAGGCAGTTGGCGAGATCGCCCGCGCCGCCGGACGTGAGATCAAGTTTGTACAGATACCGCCGGAGGCTTTCGCTGCGGGGGTAGCCGAGGCAGGATTGCCGGAGGACATTGCCTGGTTGCTGAATTACCTTTTTGCCACCGTCCTCGACGGTCGCAACGAATACATGTGTGATGGCGTTCGCCGGGCGCTGGGGCGGGAAGCAAAAGATTTCGCCGAGTATGCACAGGCAATGGCAACTGCAGGCGTTTGGGACGTCGCGTCGCCACAGCGAGCGGCGATGGGGCAATGAATCAGCTCATTTCTGTCGCCGGGATCGCAGCCCTGCTTGGTTCCGCCCTGGTGGGCGGAATCTTCTTCGCTTTCTCGAGCTTCGTGATGAAATCCCTGGCGCGAGTGCCCCCGGCAGAGGGTATTGCCGCAATGCAGTCGATCAATATCGTTGTTATAAACCCCTCGTTTCTGGGCGCGTTCATTGGCACGGCCGCGTTGTCACTTGTCCTCGGAAGTCTTGCACTGACGGGCTGGAGCCACCCCTCTGCAAACTTGTTTCTGGGTGGGGCAATCTTTTACATCGTGGGCACGTTTCTCGTCACGATGCTTGGCAATGTTCCTCTGAATGACAATCTTGCAGCTCTATGCGCCACGAACGCCGGCGCGGCTGAATTGTGGGAGCAATACCTGAACCGATGGACGATGTGGAACCACGTCCGGACGGCCTCTGCGATGCTTGCTGCACTGCTTTTCACCCTGGGTCTTTTGCAAAGAGCGGCTGCATGATGTCAAGATGAATATATCAATACTCGGTTGGCGGGAGATAGACAAATGAAGTTACGCTACAAGGTCGCGAGCGGCATCCTGATTTTTCTGGTGGCTTCGATATCGTCACTGGCAATTGTTCTGAGTTACAACTCTGATTGCGGACCAGCGCCTGTCGTCTCCGATAATTCTGAGCTGATGAAGGCCGTTACTTATCGTTGCTATGGCTCAACCGATGTCCTTGAATTTGCAGATGTCGCCAAGCCGCAGCCTGCTGACAATGAAGTGCTGGTAAAAGTTGCTGCTGCTTCCGTCAATCCACTCGATTGGCACTTCATGCGCGGTACGCCATATTTGATTCGTTTGATGTCCGGCCTGGGCGCACCCGATGATACGGGCGTTGGAGTGGACTTTGCCGGCACGGTCGAGACGGTTGGCAGCAACGTAACGCGATTCAAACCGGGAGACGAGGTATTTGGAGGCGGCAGCGGAGTTTTCGCCGAGTACGTAACGATCGGTGAAAATGGTGCATTGGCGTTGAAGCCAGCCAACGTGTCATTTGAACAGGCGGCTTCTACACCCATAGCGGCCCTCACCGCGCTGCAGGCGCTTAGGGATATAGGAAAACTCGAGCGAGGGCAGAAAGTTCTGATTAACGGTGCGTCGGGCGGGGTGGGTACATTTGCAGTACAGATTGCGAAGTCAATCGGTGCCGAGGTGACTGGCGTCTGCAGCACACGAAACGTGGAGATGGTCCGATCACTTGGCGCAGATCACGTTTTTGACTACACCAAAGAAGACTATACGGAGAGCGGGAAACAATACGACGTGATTGTCGACATGGTCAGCAATCACTCGCTGTTGAAGAACAGGCGTGCCCTGAAGCCTGAGGGCATCCTGGTAATAGTTGGCGGCGGAAAAGGTAATTGGCTCGGGCCTATGATGGGCCCGATCAAAGCGCTTGCGTTGTCGCCGTTCGTGGGTCAGGACTTTATAATGATCCTTGGCCAGCTGCGTAAAGATGACCTGGGTATCCTGGCTGACCTCATGCAATCTGGCAAAGTGACGCCCGTGATTGACCAGCGTTTCGGCTTGAGCGAGGTGCAAGCGGCGCTTCAGTATTCCGAAGAAGGGCACGCACGCGGAAAAATAATAATCAATATGGAGTAGATTCGGCAGCTATATTCCGGGTTCATCACTCGAGACCCGAGATGGTGTGTGTCCCTGATTATTGAATCTATCCATACCAGGCGTGTCAAAAACCAATTGCGCGCGGCGCTGTTCTTTTGGACTATCGCAAAATTGTTACAATTAAAGGCATCTTCTCATTCCTGACTTCGGCAAGGAGCTTGCGATGAAAAACTTAAAACAAAGCCATGGTTTCGCTCGCGCTTTGACAAGAATTGCGATGTTTCTCGTAGTTGGGGCTCCAGCAACACTGGTTCCAGTCTGCTCGGCGTTAGGCCAGGCCGTTCCACCGCCGCCATCGAGTAGCCAGCAACCACGAAAAATGTCCGTGCTGGACGAGCACATGTCCGAGTTGCTCCGCTCTTCTGTAAAGAAAGTTGTCGTAGTGCCTGGCCTGAGTCCGGCTAATCAGGCGATCAGCGGAAGCTATGATGAGTATACGCCGGGGCTTATAGACGGAATGGATGCCGGTTCCAGAATAGGCACCATCTCAAAAGAAATCGGCGGCGTGCCCATCAGTTTTCCGATACCCGGAATGGCATGGCCCGGTGCTATCTTCGGTGGCATAACGGGAAAATATAAGCGAGAAATTCAGGAGTTTCGAGATGCGCTTACGGAAGTACTTGCCGATGCGGCAAACCAGACGCTGACCAACGAAAACCTGGCGTTGGATGTCTTCTGGGGCATTCGCAAAGTACCGAATCTCGACTCAAAATTGTTTGCCCCGACAACACCGATCCCGGAGGATACGGACGCGATTCTGTACGTGAGTATCAATGCGGTAAGGATCGACGTTCAGGAGAATGAGGCTATCCTGACAATTTCGGCAAGCGCGACGCTAAGCCGCATGAGCGACAGCCTGGATATATACGAGACAGTTATTCACTACCAGCAAACAGATGAACTGACTAACTGGACCAAAAATGAGAATGCATTGTTTCGGGATTACGCAAATTTTGCGCGCCATTATCTTGGGCGCGAATTGACGGGCGACGTATTTGCCCGGGTTTCGCCAAATCATGAGCTCGGTCCGAAGGAAACGGACACGGTAAAAAAGGTCAAGAAGAACGAGTGGCACGGCATCAGCAAATCATTAAGCCCAACCCTTGCCTGGGAACTTAATTTGACTGGCGGCGATTCCTACGGCTCGTGGATTGATGCAATTGACGAATCCGATATTTACTACGATGTGGAAATATATAACCTGCACGAGTTGGTTTATGCAGAGGAACAGATTCAGGATCCCAGTCATACGCTCATCGTAGAACTTGAAGCATGCCAGACTTACAGATGGTCAGTACGACCGACTTACCACGTTGGCAGTGACAAGAAATTCGGTGAGTGGATGAGGTCCAGTCCGGAAACGGACGCAGAATCGGAGAGTGCGGAAACGCCGTTCACCGCGAAAGCGATGATTGGCCGCAATGCAACGGAGGCGCCAGCCTATATTCAGGATTTTGCGCTGCTTGAAATAAAATGCGGTCGCAAGTAGCGATGGGAACGTGTGGGTGCAGCTACTGGTGCCGGATAATATCAATAACGGCAGTTCTGTTATGCCTTCGCGGCTGAAGCCGCTGCCACGATCCTGCCAAAAGTAACGTGGGAGCGGCTGTCTAAATTATTGTGCTTAGTTGCAGTATCAAGATGGGCGCAAAAGCGAATAGGCCGCGAAAACCCATTCTGGTAACAACGACCAAAATTCAGTTTTCTTCGCGTCTCTGGTTAAGCGACGAAAGCGGTATCATGGTCCGCCAAACAAAAAAATCAGGTCAGCCAACAATCATGAACCTATTAAGAACAGTAAAAATGTTTTTGATCATGGGCTGCGTCGCCAGTTGTTCACCAGCGCAGGATTCCGCTGAACCGGTGGCTTCCTCAAAATGATCAATGAGTCAGAGCAATACGGGCCGCCCGAGGAACTTTCACCGGTAACGATCAAGTTCTTTTATTGGCTGAATCCGTGGGGAGTACAGTGGGAAATGGAAGAGGGCCGACTAATCGGCAATATGTGAGGGATAAGTGGCTGATACCTGTCTTAATTTCGTACCAGACTGCTGATTAAAGGCCGAATTCCAGCCGTAGCTTTTGTTTAAGAATCCAGCCGCTTAATCCCCAGTACTTTCAATACATATCGTTCATAAACCGGGTCTACATTCCCGGTTCGCACCTTGCGAAGAAAGTATTTTTCGAAGGCAACTTTGGCGGTATGCACCCACTTTCCTTTTTTGGCCCAGGTGACGTTTCTCGGCGGGATTTGCGGAAGCGCAACAAAAGCAACGCCAGTATCACCCATGTCCGCGAGACAAATTGCATTCCACGTGGCTTTGCTCGAAGCTTCTTCGCCGTTGATTTCTGCAGAAATGTTGTGCGCGATCGCGGTGACCATCGATTCGATCATATAGCCGGTTTTTGGTGCGCCTGTTGGAACCGGAGTCTGTTCGACCGGCGGAATCGCAATACCAACGCCAGCCGCGAAGATGTTCGGGTAGCTCGGGTTGCGTTGGTACTCGTCGACTAAAACAAATCCTCGTGGGTTGCACATATCCTCGACCGCGGCGACCGCGTCCACACCCTTAAAGGCGGGGAGCACCATCGCAAACCTGAACGGTAACGTTTCTTGTCCGATGGCTTCGCCCTGATCATCGTGCCGGGTTATGTGCATCTCCCCTGGTTCTACTGAGTCGATCGCTGAATTGGTAAACCATTTGATATGGCGTTGGCGTAACTCAGATTCCATGATGCCCTTGGAGTCACCGACGCCGCCAAGGCCCATGTGACCTATATAGGGTTCACTCGTGACATAGGTCATTGGAACCTTGTCACGCAGCTTTCTTTTTCGCAGGTCAGTATCGAGGATCATCGCGAATTCGTAAGCCGGTCCAAAACAGCTTGCACCTTGTGCGGCACCCACAACGATTGGACCCGGATCTTCCAGGAACCGCTGGTACTCCTCGTGTGCTTGCAGTGCATGCTTTAGTGTGCAGATAGATTGGGTATAGCCCGCATCGGGACCGAGCCCCGGTACCTCGTCGAAAGCGAGTTTTGGGCCGGTAGTAATTATCAGATAGTCATAGTCGACAAATTCATTATTGGCGAGTGTGAGACGGCACTCTTTCGCATCGATATGCTCGACTGACTGCGCAATAAATTCGATATCACGTTTTGCAAGGGGTTCCGCAAGCGGTACTGTGATTGCATCCGCGTCGCGCCAACCAACAGCCACCCAAGGATTCGATGGTACGAATTGAAACTTATCTGTGGCGTTTATCAGCGTCACGCTGTGGTCTTTCGACAAGCGCTGCCTGACCTCGTAAGCCGCTGGCACACCACCCGTACCTGCTCCGATAACTACGACATGACTCATTACCGCATTCCTCCATGCGTGGCGGAAACCGCTGCCAATGAGTAGCATGAGCTAGCCACTGACCATCGGCTATCCGCATTTACCGCATTCCGCATCGGAGAATAACTAATTCACAAGCGTGGAATCGGCGCGGCAAATTAGCCTATTACATCGCTTTTGATCATGGTCAGTTCATTGCCGTTTTCGAGTTTGCGATGGACCAATTTGTCCATCGCGTTTCTTATGAGGAAGAGTCCAAATCCGCCAGGCTTTTCCCGCTCTTGGGCGGGCCCTGGCTCGGACGCTGCAGCTAGCGTGCAGTTAAATGGCGGCGCGGTATCGCGCAGGCGGATGACGAGGTCTGATCCATCGGCAAACATATCGAGCTCGATATTGCCGGATCCATCGTAACCGTGGGTCAGTATATTAGTCACCGCCTCGTCGACAGCCAGGCGTAGATCATCGAATGCGGCCGGGTCGACACCAAGTGTCGTAGCAGATTCTAAAACGAATTCGCGTATCTTCGACAGCTGTCCGAGATCGGCGATTAACTCAAGCAGCATAACGAGCAGACACCGCGCGACCGGTATGGATCAAAGCGAGGCGATCGCCTCATCGACACTATCGTGAATATCGATGAACGAGTCGAAGCCGAGTGTCTTGAATACTTTCGCGGCTGACGGCGACGGGCTGAGGACTTTGAGATGGCTCGAACGCATGCCTGGTTCACTTGGGCTGAGCATTGTCGTGATTGCATGAATAGCCCGCATACCTGCACTGCCCAGGTAATCCACACCGCTCATGTCGATCAGCAGGTACTCTGCACCGCCATCGACGGCTTCACGGGCTTTGTCCTCGAGCGTGCTTTGTGTATTCGCATCAAGCGATCCTTGCAGGCGCATTATTGCAACCGCCTTATCCCCATCTTCACGCGATACACCGATCTGTAAGTTTTCAGACATCTGGCCAACCTCTTATCGATAATAATTTTCTGGCCGGCCCTATCTTTTGGCGTCTGTCGCGCGCTAATAATGGAGCCTGCTCCCAAGTCAAATCTTATACGGTCTCGCGCTTGCTCGCCAGCATCGTAATGTCGTCATGCTGCGGAGCATCCTGCGCAAAATTGCTGACGGAATCGGCAATCGTATTCAGTAAATTGCGTGCGCTCCCCTGCGAGGATTCGACCAAGGCACGCAATTGCTGCTCCGAATATTGTTCACCAGCTGTATTGGTCGCCTCGGGCACTCCGTCTGTGTACAGTAAGAGCGTCTCGCCCGGCTCAAGTATCGCCGTGGCGATTTCATGGCTGACTCCCGCAAATATTCCAAGCACCGGGCCGGTGGTCGTCAAAGTTGAGCGAATTCCGGCCTCACCAACAATATATGCTTCCTCATGACCAGCATTTATATAACTGAGCGCACCCGTCTTCGCGTCCAGCAAGCCCATAAAAACAGATGCGAACATGCTGGTTTTATTGTGCGTCGTTGCCACGTAGTTGTTGGTCAGCGATACCGTGTTGGCGAGTGTCTCCTGTACCAGTAAATCACGATCCTGGTCCGCAGGCAGAGAAGCCTGCGCCGGATCCTGATCGACCGCCCAGGACATGAAATTCCGCGACTGGGCTGTCGCCCGAATCAGGCTGCGGAAGAGAGTCATAAACAATGCCGCGCCCACACCCTTGTCACAGACGTCGCCGATGACCAGGGCGAGACGATCGATCGCAGGGATATAGAAAGCATCATAAAAATCGCCGGCAACATCACGCGCTGCCTGAAAATGGCTGGCGATCTCGTACCCCGCGATGTCCGGCAAAACGTCGGGCAGGAAGCCGGCCTGAATTTTTCGGCCGATCTGCAGTTCCTGTTCGGCTGCGCGGAGTCGCAGCGTCCGGCCGGTCATCCTGTTGGCCATGCCGCTTTCACGTTCACACAGCACCTGCACAAGATTTTTCAAAGCGTCGGGCCTGGTCTGCACAGCGCTATAGAGCTCGTCGCTCTCGACCTGCAGCAACGTGAGATCTTCCTCGGCAGTTACCGAGGCAGTTCGCTCGAGCCCACCGAGGCCGGCAATTTCGCCGAACAGCTCGCCTTCGCCGAGCATGTTCAGCACCAGGTCTCCATCATGTACACGTGCGCGGCCTTTCTCGATGATGTACAGCGCCGTACCCGGTTCTCCGCCATTGAAAACAGCTTGCCCGGCTTCGACGGAGATACTGACACTGATCAGCTGAATAGCCTCGCGCAGATCTGCATGCAGAGAATCAAGAAAAGTAATCATTGGGCAACAATACGGACTGTCTGCAGCTGAGACAATCCTGGCCTGGCAGCAGGCTTAAGCAAAATAATGCAACGCAAGCCCGTTGATCAACACATGCATGATATTGTCCACGATGATCACAAGCCATCCTGCAAGCCAGGGAGGCGTATCCGGATGAAAGCCTGTTTCCCTGCATTCGGACCAGGGTGCACTGCCGGGCCAGGGCCTGTTTTTCGCCCAGGCAACGTAGCGCGCCAGGTGCCAGCGATCAATGATGAAATGGGTACCGCCAATTATCGCGAGCGCGTAAGGGTTTTGTGTCAGGAACAGAAACGGCAATATGTACGTAAGGCAGTGTACGAGTGCAGCGAGCGAACGCTTGGTCTTTTCTCGTGCCATCCATTCACTTTGCAACAGAAAGTCGCCAATCGCGTGCGCTATGAGCTGGTCTGCTGTGAACATGGGTTGAGCTCCGTTCTGCCCGCGGGAAAGTACTGCGCAGTATAATCAAAATCTGCGCCCGTATTACCAGGCGAAATAGCCGCCAGGGTGGTGTAACAGCCTGCGTGTTATATTTCGCGAAATTGCGGAGGGAAATATCGAGCAATGTCTGAAGATTATCCACACGAGTTGCTGGAAGATGCGCTGGAGCTCTCGAGCTATCAGGGGTGGAGTGAAGGTGTCTATCTCGATTTTCTTGCGCTGAGACGGGGAAGATTATCTACAGATGAGTTTCGGCAAAAATACCAGCGGCGGCGGGCAATTCTCTCGCTCGATATGACGGGATTCACCTCCAGTGCAATTAATATCGGGGAGCTGGAGAGTTTCTTGAGAATAGTGGACGCGCAAAAAGTGTGCATCCCGGTACTGAAAGATTTCGGCGCCGACCTTGTACGCTGTTTTGCAGATGACGTTGTCGCATTGTTCGAATCGCCGGGAGCTGCAATTGATGCAGCATTCGAAGTGCATCGACGTGTTGAAAATTTCAGTAATTCTATTTTGGCTTCAGATCACCCGACCCAGTGTTGCATAGGAATCGGTTATGGCGACGTATTCGCGATTGGCCCTAACCTTGCACAGGGCGACGAAATGAACAGGGCGTCGAAGCTGGGTGAGGACATCGCACGCGCCAATGAGACCTTGCTGACAGAACGAACATTCGCGGCGGTTAAATCTCGCAGCGATATAATTTTTGAGCCGCAAAGTCAGGACGACCAGCTTTTCACTTACTACAGCGCTTCACAAGGCGAACAGTAATTCGAAGTGTCCACACCGCAGCCGGCCAGTCGCCTGGCGGCCAATCCAACGAGCGTTCACACTAGCAACAACCTGTCAGACGCTGCGTGTCGCTACTGCCGGTGGCACGGACGCCGCGCGACGCGCTGGTTCAATAGCTGCCAGCGATGACAGGACCCACAGGGTTGCGATCCCCGCCGGTAAATAGCGCCAGTCCAGTCGTGGCAGCTCGAAGGAAACCTCCAGCCAATAGGCGAGTATCACGGTTAGCAAGGCGCCAAGTAGTGAGCCTGCGGTAGTGACCAGCCAGTTCTCGAGCATGAATTGCTTGATAATGTCTATTCGCCTTGCGCCCAGAGCGCGGCGCGTACCGATCTGTTTGGTGCGTTGCGTAACATGGAAGGACGACAAACCGACAATTACCAGTGCCGTCAGTCCGATAAGCAGGGAAATCACAACGGACAGGATGATGGCGGTACCACGGTCTTGCTGATAGGTCCTTGCGGCCAGTTCTTCAAGTGAGCGCACGCTTTTAACAACGCGTTGTCGATTGGACGCGCCGAGTTTCTCCTCGATTATTGGCATTAGTTCATCACGCATGCCGGGCTGTACACGGACTATGTACTTGTTAGTCGTATACGCTGGCTTGCCTGGCTGTATAACAACATTCGTAAGCTTGTCCCATGAAACCCAGGAGCCATGCATGTGACCGATGATGCCAACAACGGTTGACGTCTCCATGCTGCCCCAGTAAACCGATTTACCGAGCGCGTCTTCTTCGCCGAACAAGGCGTCCGCGAGGTCTTGTGTTATCAGAACGGAAGGTGGTGCATCGATATCCGAGTTCGGCAAAACATAATTGACTTCCTCCGGATAAAAATTTCGGCCACGCGACAGTTCAATGCCCATCGCATCCAGCCCTTCTTCGCTCCAGCGAAAGCGGCCCACACTAATAGGAGTAACGGTTTCATCCGCCACAATTCGCAGTCCGGTAGCCGAGCCTGAGCCACTCAATGGCACCTGGTTGGATACGGTGGCCGCAACAACACCTGGTATCGACTTGATCAGGTCGATATCGTTAGTGATGCTGTTGACAACGTCAAAGTCTGTACCGAATCCACGCACATAGGTAACGATAACGTTATCGACATCAATGCCTGTAGGACGATTCATTTTCTCCACCCGTTGCAGGATGATGAACAGCGAGTTGATAACGATTGCAAGCGTCACTGCAATTTGCAGCGCCACGAGCAGCGGTCCTGTCTTGTTGCGCATCAGCGATGACATCATCGGTCCAAAACCCATGTCAAATCTCCTATTGTGTTTTCAGCTGAGCGGCGGGTGGAATCTGACAGACTCGCCACGCGGGATAGATACCGGCGAGCACACTGCTGATGATCGCAACGCCGATCGCGGTAAACGTCATGACCCAGTCGAGCCTGACCAGGCCGGCCGGTGCATCGTAAAGATACTCGATGCCCTGTAACCCGAGCCCGGCCAATGCCAGTCCGATCAAACCACCCGTCAATCCGATGACGGCGACTTCGGCAATTTGTTGTTTGAAAATTACTTTGCGACTGGCGCCGAGCGCACGACGCAGGCTGATTTCACCTTTCTTGCCGACAAATTTCGTCAGCAACAGTGCGATCGTACTGAGCAGGCAAACCAGCAGGAACAGGAATGACAGGCCGAGCAGGACCTTGGCATCGTTTGCTACGACTTCGTGATAATCCATCCACTCCATGACATTGTAGATGCTGTTGTTCAGTGGTCGCTCAAAACGGCCAAGTTTCTTTTGTTCACTCACATATGCATCGAGATGTGCGACGTATTCGTCGCGGGCATTGATGCTGTCGCTCTCGAGTTCGACCCAGTACTGGACCCAGACTGATTCAGAATTCAGCCACTGCTCGAAAGTTGTAGTTTCTTCAGATTTCCAGCCCCAGTCGCTGCCATTCGAGCCGAGTTCCAGGGCCCGTGTCAGGCCAAACGGAATGAACATCTCGTTGACATCCTGAAAGCCGCCATTGATCACGTCATAAAAACGTGGCGTGGGTTCCCACGTATCGATGACACCGATTATTTGAAATTGCCTGCCTTGCATCGTTAGTTGTTTGCCAACGCTATCCTCGCCACCGAAAAAACGTTCGTTGAGTTCCCTGGTCAATACGACAACCGACTCAGCGGCGGCGTCGGCCGATTTATCCCAGCCGCTGCCATAAATAAAAGGTACGTTGAACATAGGGAAAAAGTCAGCATTGGTGACTCGTGCACCCGCTTCAAAAGGCAGCTCTTGCTCATCAGTCGGTTCGATAATCAGACTGGACTCGAACATCGCTGTCTGACGTTTACCCGCACCTAAAGCAATCAGTCGTTCGGCATCATGGAAGGTGACCTGGTGTGGTCCGCGTTCCGGGAGGTCATCATCGAACGGGCGCAGTGGATTCCAGCTATCCAACGTGATGGCGAATAGCGTGTCGCTTTTTTGCGGAATCGGGTTACCGCTCATCATGTAATGCACAGTTAGCGTGGTCATGCTGATGCCGATGCCAACCGCAATAGCCGCGACCATCAGGGCCGTCATGATCGGGTTGCGTCGCATGCTCTTGAGCGCGAGTTTTATGTTGTAGTTGAACATTAGAATATCCCGGTCAAATCTGAGCTGCTAACGGTGTGCCGCCATTGAGTCTGGCTACGTATGGATTTTCTTCCTGTGGATGAGGGGCTTCGTGCGTCGAAACGCGCCCATCTATCAAATGTATATTTCTTTCAGCCCGCTTAGCGAGATCCGGGTCGTGTGTCACCATGACTATCGTCGTGCCACCGGCATGGATCTGCTCGAGTAAATCCATCACCTGGTGTGCCATTGTTGTGTCCAGGTTTCCGGTTGGCTCATCGGCTAGCAACACTTTGGGGTCACCTGCCAGGGCCCGCGCAATAGCGACACGTTGCTGCTGTCCGCCAGACAGCTGTGCAGGGATATGGCGCATGCGTGATTCCAGGCCGACGGTCTCGAGCGCATTCTCGATCCGTTGCTTGCGATCACCCGCAGTCAGCCCGCGATAACGCAGCGGAACATCAACATTTTCGAACAGGTTGAGGTCGGGAATGAGGTTGAAGCTCTGGAAAATAAAGCCAATCTTTTGATTGCGAAATGTTGATCGAGCATCGTCATTCAGACGACTGACATCTTTTCCATCCAGCATGTAAGTGCCATGCTCAAAGGACTCGAGCAGACCCACGATGTTGAGAAATGTCGTCTTGCCAGACCCTGAAGGCCCTGTTACAGCGACAAATTCACCCTCTTTTACTGTCAGGCTGAGCTCGCGCAGTGCATGCGTTTCGATCAGTTCCGTGCGGTAAACTTTCTGGATTTGCGTCATCTGAAGCATTTAGCTCCCCCCTTATTGGAAATTTTCGATTCCTAGGTTTGATGCGAGGGGACGCAAAAGGGTTTGAACTACTTGCTGACTTTCTACCGTGGCCTTGCGTCAATCGTGGCTATTGCAGCAGCGATTCATAGCGCCGGTCGGTCAGCGTCCGCAAAAAAGTTGCAATCAATTCGGCGCGATCCCTGGTTATAGGCTGGCCCTGGCTCAGCACCGCCAGTTCCACCGTTTCAGCGACCTCCGGCTGGCCCCAGGCTTTTCCGGTTTCCGGGTTAACCTGGCTTTTTCGGTTACTTAACATGAACTTGCCGTAGAAAAATATGGCGGTGTTTAGTTCCTGGAAGACGCCGTTGTGCATGTAAGGCCCGGTCACAGCAACATTACGCAGGCTCGGCACGCGAAACTTGCCAGCCTGGGACGGATCATCGACGGTAGGGTTTTCCAACAATCCGAGGTCACGATGGGTTTCCTGCAGATTGTTCAACTGCCTGACTCGTTTGTTGGTCGGCACGCCGATATTGTAGTAATGATGATCCGTAAATGTTTCGCGTGCAGACGATTCCCGTGTATTCAGCGTATGGCAAGTGACGCAGTTGGTTAGCGACGAGAAAAACAACAAGCGCCCCAGTTCCTCTTCTTCTGACAACTGATATTCCCCACGCAAGAAACGGTCGTACCTTGAATCGAAAGGTGCAAACTCCTCCGTTTGTTCAAAGGCGACTATGCTCTCGGTGATGGCCCTGAATGCACGCTCTGGTTGATCGAAAATAGAATTTCCGTAAAGTTTTTCAAGTGATTCAACATACGCGGGATTCTCGCGAACGCGATTCACCACTGCCGCATCGTCAGCTAGTGCCATTTCAATCTGGTTAACGAATGGTTGTCCGGCCTGATCAACCATGGTCGGTGCGCGGCCGTCGTGGAAAAAGCCGCCGATGAATTCGTTCTTGTCGTCCTTGTGAAAATTTGGAATCAGAAAAGCGTAGGTGGTGGAGGGCGCATTGCGATCGCCCAGAGATAAACCATCGCCCCCCAAAGAGACGGCGCCGGATACGCCGTTGTCGCGACTGCCGGAAAATGCTCGTGCGGGATCATGACAAGACGCACAGGACTGGTTTCGATTGGCGGACAAATTGACGTCAAAAAACAAAGCCCTGCCCAGGTTGGCAAGCTCCCCTTTGTCGGGCGCTGCAAGGGCGGCTTGTCGCACCATCGTCAAGGCCATGACGATGGACAACACGGCGACTGAAAACCCGCGTCCGGACAACCTCACTCTCATAATGCGAATCTCGTCGCTATTCGTAGAATTCAGAATCAAGTGATCTGTTTATCAATTCTGCTGTTCATCTCCTGACTCTTCGCTGTCCTCGCCTATTTCTTCCGGTTCTGGCAGTGGGATAGGTTTAGCTTGCGGCAGCTCATTCGATTTCTCCTTCAGCGCATCAGCGTCCTCTTTAGTGATTGGATGAAATTTTCCAAGTCGACAGGCGTTGCCCTCCTGCATCCGTGTACCGGCCTGGTAGAGAATCCGAATCGTGTCGCGATCGCATAAATTGCCCGACCTTGCCTCGTAACCGAAACGATCCTCACGTGCCAGCCCATGACATTGTCGCGGCAGTATATTGTGGTAAACGGTGCTTCCGACCATGTAAAAAATAATATTCAGGTCGTCTATGACTTTCGTGCTTCGCAAAGAGCGCACACGGATACAACTCTTCGCCTTGATATCGTCAATTTCATCAACGACCTCGTCCGCCACTGACGGCGTAACTGCGAGCAAGCCTGTCGCTGCTATCGATAATGCCAACAAGTGCATTCGCTTAATCATGATACATTCACCTTGATTTATTCCATTCTGATCAGTCAATCAGATATGTGGTTGTCGGTTAAGTTTGCAAGATATTACTAACACCGCAATATGTGAGTCCCGGAACTATGACATTAAAATCAGGCTCCCGCCATGCGTGGGTTACGCAAGCTGAGCTACGCGTAGTGGGCGGCTTCAGGCGCTGGCAATCCAGCTGAAACGGCAATAGCTAACTCTTCTGTGCATACGCTTTATTACTATCACGATCCGATGTGTTCCTGGTGCTGGGGTTATCGACCGACGTCAGAGCGACTATTCGCCAACCTTCCGGCCAGCATCCGTTTGGAGAAAGTTCTTGGTGGCCTGGCGCCGGACTCGGATCAACCGATGCCACAACATTTACGCACAGCACTCCCTGATGCATGGCGGCGTATACAGAGCATGCTCGGTACTGAATTCAATTTTGCTTTCTGGACCGACTGCAAACCACGCCGATCAACCTATCCAGCGTGTCGCGCCGTCATAGCGGCAGGAAGCCAGGATCAGTCAGATGAAATGATTCTCGCGATTCAACACGCCTATTACCTGCGTGCCATGAATCCATCCGATATCGAGACCCTGGTGACACTGGCAGAAGAGTTACATCTGGACACACAAAAATTTGCGCAAGACCTGGAATCGAAATGGCTGGAGCAGGAATTCGAGCGACAGCTGGAGTTCACCAGGCGATCTCCTACCAACGGTTTTCCATCGCTGGCGATAGATCTTGACGGTCAGTTAACTGCGGTTATTCAGGATTACAGGAGTCATACAACGACGCTTGAACATATAACATCGCTGGTTGCCGGTCATGCCACGCGAGCCTGACGTTACGAACCGATTCGGTAGCGCAATTTGATGACCAGCATGTCGCCGAGCGGGTTATCCCAGGAATTCTGAAATAAATCATCAAACTCAACCAGACCATCGTAGTCCGTGGAGTCACCTTTTGTATAGACGATAAACAGATCGGACAACGGCGCGATCTGCCAGCGATAACGAATCTGAAAGTTGAAATCTGATGTACTAAAGCTATCGGTAGGGCCGGGTGGTTTCGGACCAGGAATGAGGTCGGTTGTGCCCTCGGGCAAGGTATAAAATTCATCTTCTTCTGCACGAATTCCAACCCATTGGAACGCTAGTCTCAGCTGCTGGCGGGCAGTAGGGAAAATCTCGAAACTCAATTCCGGCCGCCATTGCGTCGCATCGAACGTCGTGAAGTCTTCATCGTCCTGGTGCAACAACCAGCCATCGCGATCTTTATGTGCGATTTGCACGTCGAAGCTGAGGTTGTTGCGTGGGCGCCAGGTCACGCCTAGCGTGCTCTCAAGCGATCGACCACCCAGCGATTCTCCGCGATGTTCGAGCTTGGCAAAAAAACTCATGTCCCTGGAGGTATCCGTGCGGTAGTTAATATTAGTAAACAGTCGTTGATCGATCTTGAACGTACCGTTACCGAAACTGTTGCGGTCGTCATAACGACTTCCAGCCCGGCCAAGAAATCCACCAATTTCGTGAAGGTTGTTCAATGTGATCGATACACCGGAGCCAACGAAGTCGCTAACTCGAAAACCTTCCCCATTTTTCGCGTATCGGGCACTGGGTGAGACCTTAAAGTTTCGCACGCGCGACAATCCGGACTTGACCCATTCGAAGCGATAGACGTAGGCGTCGATATCATTCCTGCGCTGAAATCCGAGGTCATTGACATCAATTTTGTCATCAAGAATCGCCATGTCGAGCGAGTGCTTTATGCCCTGGCGAGGCGTGTAGGTAATATCTGCAAATGTGCCGGTGCCGCTACCGTCCTCCTCCAGGTCTGAATACAGCAACTGGCCGTTGAATTTCCACCTGCCACTGGTGGTGAGGTAGTGAAAGTCAGCGCCATGAACTACAGCGTCAGTTTCGGGGTGTGCAACAAATGTAGAGACCCATCCAAGTCCCCGGTAGGCAGCGCCTTTATTGTCTTCGTAAAGAACTCGAAAAACGCCGAAGTCCCTGCCATCCTGGACATAGCCAAGACCATCGCTTGCAACATAATCGGTTTCGTCTTCGGACGCGGCCAGTACACCATAACGAAATGAACCAATCTGTCCGGTGGCTTTGAGTGCCCCGAAAATATCGGCAGGTATAAGTTCGTCACGTTGTGACAGTTCAACGCCCGGCGGCAGATCCAGCTCTCTTGGTCGGCCTCCAATGCGGCGCGTATTGACGACCTTAGTTGTTGGAAAGCTGCTGCCACCGATGTCCCGATCTGAGATTTCGAATATTTCCTGACCTTCCTGAAAGAACAAACGTTTTTCCGGAAAAAACACTTCATCCGCCGTGAAATTGACGACGACGTTGTCTGATTCAACGGCGCCAAAATCCGGATTAATAGTTGCGGTCAATTGGAAATTACTCGACGGTCGCCAGAATAAATCCAACCCGCCTTTAAACCTGCTGTCTTCGTCCACTCTGTCGTACGTACCCGATGCGTAAGGGAACAAACTCCATTGCTGGCGGGGATCGACCTGTTCCAGTTCAAGCGGTTGTAATGCGCTCATGAATCGTGGTTTGGATTCGGGCAATCCAGGCCACGCCCAGCGCTCATTAAGATGAGCGACCTTGCGGCTCAGATAGAAGCCAAAGCGTCGCGCTCCATCCCGTTTCGGCATCGCCATTTGCGACCATGGCACATAAAATTCTGCAGACCAGCCGTTCGCGGTCCGCTGGGTTGCGCCGTACCAGGCACCGTCCCATTCGCGACTGAACTGCCTTTCCGGCAAAACCGTGCCATCCATCTGGCTGTCGCCGAGCGACAGATTCACCCAGTAGCCGTAGCGTCCATCACCAGATGTATCCAGTGTGAAGCCCACATTGTCGCGATTGACGTCGAAAGAATCACGCGGCGCAAAACGCTGGACAATCGTATCGGCCGGCTGGTCCATATCAAATGACACGTAAATGCCACGATTGGTATAAAACATCCGCAAGTCTGTTTTATACGGGGCATCGGCCAGGGTGTCCGGTTCGATTACTTTCAGGTTGTTGAACGGCTGGATCTGTGACCAGATCGTCTCGTCAATATGACCATCAATTCTTATTTCAGCGTCTTCGTGCTCGAGCCGCAGAAGGCGCATCGGCTCGAGGCCGCCTGTTTCAATCTCAATCGCCTCGGGCACTTCGGACTGGGCGAGGGCGCTCGTGGCGGCCGTAGCCGTCAGCAGTACAAGCAATACCCTCAACATCGTTTGTTGCAATGTCCCTGACTCCGTTTGTCCGTTGCTAAGATGTGCGCCTGAGAAATGGATCGCGCAGATGTCCAGGACAGTGTAATCGCCAATACCCGAATAATTGACCATACTAAAGGCTGGTCGGTTCCGCGCCGCACGCATCATATCAACAGGGGACCGGCAAAATGCAGGTGCGATTACACGCATTGTTCCGGTCCGCGAGATAGCCGATTAAATGTGCGCCCGGGCAATGCCGCTGGCACCGGGAAGAGCGTCAATTATGCTGCTAACTTATTATTAAGTAAGGAATTATATTTCGAATGATCATTAGTCAGAATTCACCAGGGGAATGACGTAATGAGCCTGATAACTGCGGACCAGACATTTCAACTGGCGGCAATCCTGATCGGCCTTGCAACATTTGGTTTCTGGGTAGAAACGACGCGTATCGGGCGCAAGCTGTCCGGCGTACTCATTATCCTGACCCTGGGCGTTGTGTTCGCAAACATCAGGCTTATCCCGCATTCAGCAGCTATGTATGGCACCGTCAGTTCGCTGCTGGTACCGCTGGCCATCCCAATGCTGTTATTCAAAGCCGACCTTAAACAGGTATTGGCGGAAATTGGCCCGATGTTCAAGGCATTTGTGGCGTCGGCAGCGGTAATCGCCACTTCAATTATTCTGCTTACGCTGTTATTCAATTTCGGCCCATACGAGGCACAAGTCGCCGGTACATTAACCGGCAGTTACATCGGCGGTTCATTAAATTTTGTAGCGACGGCCCAGGCGGTAGAGTTAACCGACCCAAGCCACTATGTCGGTGCTCTGACCGCGGACACGATCGGTGCAATTTTTTTCATGGCTGTACTGATGTTGATGCCCAGCCTGGCAATAGCCCGCAGGGCCATGCCTTCTCCGTACTTTTCCGCCGACAACACAGGTGCCGATGCCGGACCCGTAGCGCATGAGGAAAGTGTCGGCGCACCATTCAGGATGACCGGCCTTGCGGCGGCGTTGGCCACCAGCATGGCTATTTGTGCGCTGGGCCAGCTGCTGGCGAAAACGCTGGGGCAGGAAAACTACTTCATCCTCATCATTACCGTTTTCGCGCTTGGCGTCGCAAATTTCCTTAAACCACTGGTACGCAATTTCAGCGCGGAATTCGAGGTTGGTACCTTCTTTATGTACATGTTCTTCGTCACCATCGGTGCCAGTGCCGATCTCGCCACAATTGCTGGAGTGGCGTTGCCCTATGTCACCCTGATTTGCGGATCTGTTTGCGTGTTTTTCGTCTTGATCATCATCGTTGGCAAACTATTAAAACTGGACCTCGCGGAACTCATGATCGCTGCCAATGCGTGTATTCTGGGTCCGGCGACTGCCGCAGCATTAGCGGCAGGGCACGGCTGGAGGGACCTCGTTACGCCGGGTATGCTGACGGGAATTCTCGGCTATGCAGTCGGTACTTTTGTCGGCGTTGCTACCACGAAGTTTTTGGCCGTGTTTCTTTGAGTCAGTTGCAGCCCTTCGACAGCAGGCACCGCATCAAGATGCTGCTTCTGCACGCATGCCGCCCATACCCGTATTCGCACTGTCCGATCGATGTATCACTTCGTAAGCCAGTCGTCCCTGCAGGATATCGACCGCGGCATGTAAAAGCATCGGTAACCAAATTGAGCCGGAAAGCAGATACAGGCCCGCAAACGCGCCACCGACCATCGTGATCTTTGGTAAATGCGCCAGTCCCTGGTAGGCATGTGCAAGGCCGAAGCCAACGCTGCTAATAATTGCAGCAGCCCACAGTGGCATGACCTGTCCCAGGTACCAGATCAGGAAGCCACGCCACAAGAGTTCTTCTACAATGCCGGCCGTAATTGACAATAAATTGAATCGTGTCAGCTCTTTGACATTTTGCGGAATAATCAAATCCAGCGTGCCGAACTGTGCCCTGAGTTGGGAGAGTTCCGCTTGTGGGGCACTCAACACCTGGCGAATCTGCAGCAGCAACAGAACGATGCCGGCGATCGTCAGGCCCAAAGCGGCGAGAAACCAGCCATCGACAACGGCTTCAATCCCCAAAGCCGACCACGGCCGGGCTAAATTACTCCACAGGAGCAACGCGACCACGAACAATATCCAGTGGTTGATGGCCGTGTTGCGGTACAGGTCAGCACGATCGACGGTTGCGCCGCTCTCGGCACGTTTTAGCAGGCGTCTAAAACCGAAAAATCCGGCAATCGGGTAAATGACGACGAAGACAAAAACGAACAAATGGTCAAAAATAGTCATGTTGTTTACAAGCTCGTGAATATTTATAATAACGTGAATGAAAGTTTATTCACGTTATTGTGAATAGTCAATAATATTTTATTTACTAATAAAAACAGAGTCTTATAGAAATGAGCACCTATATCGTCAAAAGCCTTGAACAGGCGAAACTGCTAACCGACCCCTTTAAAGCCAAGTTGCTGGAGCGTTTTGCGGGCAACCCGGTTACCACCAAGCAGGTTGCGGATTTGATGGGCGAGAAAGCACCGCGATTATATCGACACGTGGATGCGCTTTTCGAGGCCGGGCTGCTGGAGCTGGTGCAGGAGAAACCCAAGCGCGGTACCGTTGAGCGTTACTTTCGTACTGTGGCCAGCCGTTTTGAGGTGGACCCGCACCTGTTCTCGAGCTCGCCCGAGCAGAATAATGAATCGGTCGACATGATGCGTTCCTTGTTTCGTGAAACCGAAGCAGATCTCTTGCACCTGCTTGAGCAGCCAGAAGAATCGTTCACGGAATCTGCGGCACAGCCTTTGCTCATTCGTGTGGCCCTCAGTGGCAATAAACGCGAAATTGGCCGACTGCGGGACAAACTGGAAGAGTGGTTAAAAGAGTGTGACGAGCTGGCTGAGAAGGGTGAGCGTCAGGACGATGACGTTGCCTATGCGGGCCTGCTTACTTTCTACCCGGTGCCGGAAGCGCAAAAAGACAATGATCATGAAAAACAGAATTAAGTCAGCAATCGGATTGAATCTATTCGCTCATTTCCGGGTCAGTTATATAGCTGACTCTTTGTTGGAAAACTGATTATGCCCAAAGCCTTCAGTGAGGCGTCGATTGTACTGCTGTTTGTCGCACTGCTGAGCGCAGTGACCGTCAGAGGGCAGGACAGCGTACCTGAGACTCAACCGACTGCCCGCATGACTCGCGAAGCACCGGGCGAGTTTCAGTTTGTGCGCCTGGCCTATTCTCCGAATCAATATGGCCGGGGCGGCTATGGCCGGCGCCAGATGTGGCAAACAGACTGGCCGGACGCTGAACATCATTTCGTGAAAGGCGTTGACCGGTTGACGCGAATAGAAGCCGCGGAGCAGCCGCGCATTCTTACGCCAATGGATAAAGATATTTATGACTTTCCATGGATATACGCTGTGGAGGTTGGTTACTGGTACCTGAATGACCAGGAGGCAGCCCGGCTGCGCGAATACCTGTTGCGCGGTGGTTTCCTAATGGTCGACGATTTTCACGGTAGCTTCGAGTGGAGCGCATTTGTGGCATCCATGAGCAAGGTATTTCCCGATCGCCCGATCATCGAAATTCCGCAAAGTGATGAGGCGTTTCACGTTGTCTATGATCTTGATCAGCGTATTCAGATTCCTTCACGCATGTTTATCTATTCCGGTGTTACCTGGGAAAAGGACGGCTTTGAACCACATTGGCGTGGCATCTACGATAGCGATGGCCGTCTTATGGTGGCGATCAATTTCAACATGGATATCGGCGATGCCTGGGAGCATGCTGACTGGCCCGACTACCCGGAAAATATGACAGCACTGGCGTATCGGTTTGGTATCAACTATCTCGTTTACGCCATGACACATTAAGGGCACCCGGTTGTTTGAATTCCTGTTCAAGTATCCGCGCGAAGACTATGCGCGCAGCGAGCTGATTTTTCTCAGCCACTGGCCGGCGTGGGTTTTGATTGTTCTGGCCGCAATTGCAGTCACAGGTATTTCACTTTTTCTTTATCGCCGGCGTAGTTTCGTCCGTCGCTACCAGCTCGCGACTATCTGGATGTTGCAAATTGCCATGCTGGTGGTTGTGTTGTGGGTGCTGGCGCAGCCGACACTGAGCACCGAGAGGTTACGTGCGGGTGAAAATACCGTCGCCCTGGTGCTCGATAATTCGGAAAGTATGACGTATGGCGTTGCGGAACCGCGCTTTGAGGAAGCATTAAAAAGCTTGTCAGGCGTGCTGCAGGCTGATGCAGCATTGAATCTTTCACTGCGACATTACGAACTTGGCGAGACCGCAGCAGAGGTTACTTCATTCACGGATTCACGACCAACAGCTGCTGCAACATCAATTGCGAATTCATTAAAGACCGTCCTGCAGGAAGCACGCTTCAATCCACTGGCGGCAGTTGTCCTGAGTTCTGATGGTGCCGACACCAGCGGTGGGCTGTCGATCGATGAGCTCGCCGAAATTGCAGCTTTTGGTGTGCCGATCCATACGCTGGCGGTCGGCCGGGATGAAATCGTTGAAGACATTGAGATTACAGATATCACGCTGCCGGACAAGGTGCTGCCCGGAAGTACCCTGGGTGCACGCGTATCAATCAGGCACGATGCTCCGGCAAGCACCCAGGTCAAGGTATACGCCGGCGACGACCTGCTGGCACTGGTGCCCGTTGAGTTGCGTGCCGATGCGCGAACGACTACGGCATGGGTAGAATTTGAACTCGCAGAAGCCGGCCACCATCGCCTTGACTTTAGTGTCGACGGTATCCCGGGTGAAACTGAATTGCGTAACAACACGCGCTCGACTCTTGTAGAGGTGGTAAATCAGACGTACCGGGTTCTGTATTTTGAGGGCGAACCGCGCTGGGAATACAAATTTCTGCGTCGGGCCATCGGCGACGACGAGGACCTGCAGATTGCTTCGTTGTTGCGTGTTAGTCCGAACAAGTTTTATAGGCAAGGTATCGAAACTCCTGAAGAGCTTGAAAGCGGATTTCCAACGACCCGGAACGAATTGTTTGCCTATGATGCACTGATTATTGGCAGCGTGGAGGCAGCGACACTCTCGTCAGGGCAACAAGCGTTGATTCGTGATTTTGTCAGCGAGCGTGGCGGCAGTTTGCTGATGATTGCCGGACCGAATGGACTCGGCAATGGTGGCTGGGGGCAATCTGAAATCGCCGACGTGCTGCCGGTTAGTCTGCCGCCAACGACGATCGAATCATTTTTTCGCAAGAAAGCGAAGGCTGAACTGACACCACAAGGTGCCGATAGCCAGATATTGCGATTTGCCGATACGACCGACGCTAATCTCCAGTCGTGGAGTGAGTTACCGGAGGTCGCCGATTACCAGGTGACCGGCACCCGCAAACCGGCGGCAATCACACTCCTGAATGTAGTCACCGATATCGGGCAAATACCATTGCTGATTACACAGCCGTTCGGGCGCGGCCATGCCTATGTTCTGGCATCGGGTGGCACCTGGCGCTGGCAAATGAGTTTGCCTTTGGAGGATCAACGGCATGAAACTTTCTGGCGACAGCTGTTACGTGCGCTCGTTGCGAGTTCGCCGCAAAGTGTATCGCTGACTGCCAGTGGTGGCAGCGGCGAATCGAATATTGGACTTCGGGCAGAATTTCGTGACGAGGAATTCAGGCCTGTCGATGACATTGGCGTGGTCGTGCAGGTGTCTCACGAGGACGGCGAATCATGGTCCGTCAATTTACAGGCAAGCACCGAGGATCCCGGCGTATTTACCGCCGAGGTAGACCCGACCGAATCCGGTACGTGGTTTTTCGAAGCCGTTGCCCATCGCAGCGAAGAAGCTGTCGCGACTGCCCGGGCCAGTGTTCATTATGATTCGGGGCAGGCCGAGTACTTCAACATCCGGCGAAACTCAGCACAATTAAGGGCACTGTCAGAGGCCACCGGTGGTCAGTATCTCGAGCCGCAGGATCTCGACGCGCTGCCTGATCTGCTGCGCTACAGCAGCTCGGGCATTACGGAACAGGAATATCGGGCTATCTGGGATGCTCCGGCGATATTTATCCTGTTGTTGCTGTTGAAAGCTGGCGAATGGTTGTTGCGTCGTCGCTGGAGCACAATTTGAATCGCTTGCGAAATTATTGCGGCCTGCTGTTGCTACTGCTGCCTTTGGTTAGCAAGGCGGAACTGTATGTTGTCGTCATCGAAGGGCTGGGTGGTGATGCAGT
>RCNF010000075.1_pt1 | contig 40262 bp, 30 predicted proteins | sample 2041311 | NCBI WGS metagenome assembly RCNF01 (sample SAMN09708228, study PRJNA481090) | Marine sediment metagenome, whole genome shotgun sequencing project. | biome: marine sediment; feature: ocean; material: sediment; isolation source: Sewage treatment plant 2 marine sediment (STP2) ...
GGCGGCCGCCGCAAAAAGATGGCCCCTCCCGCCGGGAGGTAATTTAGCGGGAGGGGCAAAAGACGCCCCCGAGGCATGCCTCGGGCACGATTAAACGCTTGGACTGTCTGCTTCTAGTCCATCTGTTTACGCAAAATGGCCGGAATCTCGTAGTCGTCGGTCTGGTTGATGCCGTACTCGGAGTTGGGCCCTCCTGGAACAAAGAACCGACTTGCTCGCGCCGATGGCTCCTCTTCCTGCACCGATTCGTTCGGCCTTCGCATCTCGGTCGCCGGCATCCGCGCTGAATCCTGCTCGCTCTGGAATCCGGTTGCGATCACCGTCACCTGCAGGCTGTCCTCGAGATTGGGATCGACGACCGCGCCGAAGAGGATCTGGGCATCGGGGTCGGCGCCTTCGGTGATGATCTCCGCCGCCTCGTTGATCTCGTTCAAAGTCACATCAGTGCCACCCGAGATGTTGATGAGCAGACCACGTGCGCCTTCGATGGAGGTCTCCTCGAGCAGCGGCGATGCGATGGCTTGCTGGGCGGCCTCGACCGCGCGGTGCTCGCCAAAGGCGAGACCGATGCCCATGAGGGCGTGACCCATCCCCTTCATTACCGTGCGGACATCGGCAAAATCTCGGTTGATGAGACCGGGGACGGTGATGATGTCCGCGATGCCCTGGACCGCCTGACGCAATACATCATCGGCGATCCGCATGGCATCGGTGAAATTGGTGTTGCGCTCGACAAACTTGAGCAGCCGGTCGTTGGGGATTGTGATGAGGGTGTCGACGTGCTCGCCAAGCTGAGCGATCCCCTCTTCAGCGACCTTCCGCCTCCTCGACCCCTCGAAGGAGAAGGGTTTGGTCACCACCGCCACCGTCAGGGCGCCGACGTCCTGCGCCATCTGGGCGATGACGGGTGTCGCTCCGGTGCCGGTTCCGCCCCCCATCCCGCTGGTGATGAAGACCATATCGGCGCCCTCGAGCAGATCAAAGATCTTCTTGTCTGCCTCCAAAGCGGCGTTGCGGCCGATCTCCGGGTTGGCGCCTGCGCCGAGGCCACGGGTCAGCTCGGAGCCGAGCTGGAGCTTGACCGGCGCCATGCTGGCCACGAGCGCCTGAGCGTCGGTGTTGGCGGCGATGAATTCAACACCGGTGAGCCCGGCCGAAATCATCCGGTTCACCGAGTTACACCCGCCACCACCAACCCCGACCACCCGAATCCGGGCTGGGGCCGTGCCTTCATCGAGGAAGATCCCGGACCCGGGTTCCTCGTCGAACAGGGACGGATCGTTCTCGTCCAATTCGTCGATATCATCAATCAAATCACTGTCAAACTCGATCATGCCCACCTCCCATTTCGAAAAAATCACCAAGGGCGCCGCGTAGCCGGGCCAACAGGCCACCGCTCCGCCCCCGTAGAGCCAAATGTTCGTTTTGTCGACTGAACTGCATCCGGATCAGGCCGCAGGCCACGGCCCAGTCCGGCCCGGACACCGGTTCGGTCAGACCGGCCAGATTCAACGGCCGTCCGACCCTGGCTCGGTGTCCGAATATCTTTTCCGCCACTTCTTCGAGCCCGTCGAGGGCGGCGCCGCCACCCGTCAGTACGACTCCCGCACGCGGCAGTCGATCGAGCTTGTGCTCCACGAGCACGCGGTGGACCCCGATAAAGAGGTCACGGGCACGCTCGTGGAGGATTTCGGCCGCAAATCGGGCCGGATGAACGCTGTTTCCGTCGCCGCCGAGGCTCGGCACCTCGATGGCTTCGATATCGAGACCCCCACGTTCGAGGGATGCGCCGACCTGTCGCTTGGTCTGCTCGGCGGCCGCGGTCGTCGTCTTGAGCAGTGCCGCGAGATCAGCGGTGAAGTGACGCCCACCGACGGGCAAGGCCCCCGATGACACCACCACTCCTTCGGCATAAAGCACCCACTCGGTGGTTGCGTAGCCGACGTCGAGGAGCAGGCAGCCGAGCTCCCGTTCGTCGGGCGTGACCACCGCTTCAGCGGCGGCCAGGGGTTCGTAGACCAGTTGTTTCACCGCCACCGCTGCACGGTTAACGGTCTGCTCGACGGTGTCGGCGTGGGTTTTGTTTGTGTAAACCACAAAGGCCGAGGCGTCGAGCCGACTGCCCGGCATCCCCACCGGGTGGTCCATCCCGGATTGACCGTCCAGCGCATATCCACACGCGATGATGTCGAGGACGCGGAAATCCGGTGGAATGCTGACCTGGGCGCAAGCGGTCAGCGCCCGCCGCAGATCGTCTTCGGACACCGTCATGTTACGCCCGGTCACCGGCACCGAAGCGGTGGCTGGAAGACCCTGGATCGGGAGACCGCCGAGACCGACCGCGGCGAGTTCCACCGGGACCGATGCCATGGCTTCGGCCTCCTCGGCCGCCACCCGCACCGCGCCGGCGACCTCATCCAAATTGGCAATCACACCCTTGCGGGCGCCATCGTGGTCGGCCTGACCGCAGCCGCGGATCACCAGGCGGTCATCGTCAACCGTCCCGACGACCACCGACACCCGGGTCGAGCCGACGTCGATACCCACCAGGGGTCCCATATCGTTCATCATGCTGCCTCCCCCGGGGCGCGCCCGGGACGAGGTCGCTGGATTTCTTGCGATGCGCCGGCCCTCAGCACCATCCGGTGCGGCCAACGCAGATCGGCCCACTCCACCATCACACCCCCACCCAACACCTGCGAGCACCACGTCGACTCCGCGGCGGTTCCTTCCGGGATCACGTGGATCGTCGTCACACGATCCGGTCCTTCGAACCAGAGGCCGACGACATAATCAGCCGGTGTTACCTGGCGAACCGCCATCACCTCTGCGCCACTCGCCTGGGCGATCCGCCGGGCCACCAAAAATGCGAGCCGTCGATCCGAGGGGCGCTGAAAGCCGACGAGCTCCGGCGGGAGCGGCTCGCTGAGCGAACCGGCCAACCGACCATCCATCGCCAGCGCGTGCCAACCGGTTCCCACCGGGACCGACCCGCGGGGGGTTTCGCGGTAGATTTCCACAACAATGGTTCCCGGGAGTTCGAGGTGGACCCTGACCTCCGAGGCGGCCGGCCAGGTCGCTGCAATCTGGCGAAGCCAGTCGAGCCCCAGGATCGGCACCATGTGGCCCACTAGACCTTCGAGAGAGGCGGTGACCGAATCGGGAACCACATCGGCACCGTGGATCTCCACCGACTGAACCTGCCACAGCGGAGCGGCAAGCAACGCGATCGTCAATGCAGCCGCCGGAAGATAGTACCGTCGGTGGGAGCGACGCCGCGGCGTTCGCGGCCGGAAGCGATCGGGGAGGAACCGACGATGAACCAGAGTCATGCGGCACCTCGCAGCCATTCTTCGGCCACGCAGTGGACATCACCCGCGCCCAGGGTCATCAGAACATCACCCTCCGAGAGCAGCCCATCGACAAAGACCGAGGCCTCGGCCACGGCGGGCCCGGCCGAGATCGCCGGGTGCCCCAGCCGGCTCGCCGCTGACACCACCAACGCCTCGTCAACGCCGTCGATGGGACGCTCTCGAGCCGGGTAGATCGGCAGCACCACGACGACATCGGCACCAAGCAGGGCTCGCCCGAAGCCATCGGCAAAATCGCGGGTCCGACTGTAGAGGTGGGGCTGGAAAACCACGACGAGTCGCTGCCCCGGAAACGCCTGCCGCGCCGCCTCGAGGACCGCCTCGATCTCGGTCGGATGGTGCGCGTAATCGTCGACGACATTGATCTCGTTCCTCGAACCGAGCACGTCGAAACGCCGGGCAACGCCGGTGAAGGACGCGCAGCCCGACGCCAGCACCGCAAAAGGAAGATCGAGCTCGAGACCGACCGCCAGGGCCGCCAGGGCGTTGAGGATGTTGAATCGACCGGGCAGCGAGATCGCCGCCTCGCCCAGGGTCTCACCACGGTGGACGACGGAAAAACGACTGCGCTCGGGCTCGGTGCGCACATCGATTGCACGGAGATCCGCATCCTCGGAGAACCCGTAGCTGATGACCGGGCGTTGCACCGCCCCGGCCAGCGCCCAAGACCCATCGTCGTCGCGGCACAGGACGACGCGTCCGGTTTCCGAGGTCTGGTTGCAGAAGGCCACGAACGCGGCATCGAGCTCGGCAGGGGATCCGTAACAGTCGAGGTGCTCGAGTTCGAGATTTGTGACCACGGCCACCTCAGCGCGGAGCTCGAGGAAGGACCGGTCGTACTCGTCGGCCTCGCAGACCATCAGCTCGCCGCTGCCGATGCGGGCGTTGGAGTCGGCAAACCGCGCGCGACCACCGACGAGAACGGTGGGATCGAGCCCGGCCTCGGTCAGCAGGTAGCCGATGAGCGCCGTCGTGGTGGTCTTGCCGTGGGTGCCCGCGACAGCGATGCCCCGGTGATGGTTCATCAGTTCGCCGAGCATTACAGCCCGCCGCACCGTGGAGATCCGCCGCTGCGCGGCGGCCAGAAACTCGCCCTCGTCAGGGGCGACCGCCGCAGTATAGACAACGGTGTCGACGCCTTCGAGGTGATCGGGGTCGTGCCCGATGTGAATCTCGATCCCGAGGGCCGAGAGCCTCTCGGTGCGTTCCGACGCGGCAAGATCGCACCCGCTCACGACGTCGCCGCCGGCATGCGCGACCTCGGCGAGACCGCACATCCCAACCCCGCCGATGCCCATGAAGTGGAGATGGCGCCGCTTCACAACCCACCCCCGATGGCGAGCACCCGGTCAGCGATCTTCCGCGCGGCGTCCGGGTGGGCCATGGCCGAGGCCGCCGCTCCCATGCAGATCATGGTCTGGGAATCAGCGAGAATCCCACCGAGAACCCTGGCCATGGTTGCGGGGTTGGCCTCGTCTTCGGTGAGGACGACCGCGCCACCAGCTTTCTCGAGCGAGCGAGCGTTGAACTCCTGGTGATTCCCCGCCGCCGCGGCGAAAGGCACCAAAACCGCACCACGTCCCGCCGCTCCGAGTTCAGAAACCGTCAGCGCGCCGGATCTCGCCACCACGAGGTCGGCTTCGGCCAGTGACCGCCAGGGTTCGGCAAGGAAGGCGGAGACATCGGCCTGGACGCCAAGATCGGAGTAGCTCGTCGTCACGACCTCGGACCAGCGGCCGCCGGTCTGGTGTTGGATCTTGAGGGTCATTCCCTGGGATTGGAGGATGGCCAACGCTCGCGGCAGGATGCGATTGAGGAAGAGCGATCCCTGGCTGCCTCCGAGAACCAGGATGCGTGGCTGATCGTGGGGCTCCAACGCATCGATATCGAAGAACCTCGCGCGAACCGGGTTGCCGGTCCACTCGGCGGGAAGCGACGGGAAATGCGCCACCGCATCGGCAAAGCCGCAGCAGATGAGATCCGCCCACGGTGCGAGGAATCGATTTGTCATGCCCGGGATCGAGTTCTGCTCCTGGAGGATCATCGGCACACCGAGGAGACCCGCAGCTGCCAGACCCGCAGCCGAGGCATACCCGCCGACACCCACCACCGCGATGGGTTCGAGCTCGAGAAGGGTCCGCATTGATTTGAACACGGCACGCGGCAGCAGCGTGACCGCACGCGCCGCCTCTGCCGGGCTCCGGGCCTGGATCCCCTCGAGATCGACCAGGGTCAGGGGCAGGTTGCGCTCGGGAATCAACTCGGCCTCGAGACCGCGCCGAGCTCCCAGCCAGTGAACTTCAACGCCGAGAGACTGCAGTTCGGCAGCCACGGCGAGGCCGGGGAAGACGTGCCCCCCGGTGCCTCCACCCGCAATCACCACTCGCCGGGTCATACGCTTGCCTCCCGCGAGAGATTGAGCAGCAGGCCCACCGAGGCCAGGGTGACCACAAGGTCGGTCTTGCCGTAACTCACCAGCGGCAGCGGAATGCCCTTGGGAGGGAGGAGATCGATGCAGACGATCATGTGGATCAAGCTCTGGACGGCAAAGGCAAAGGTCAGACCGAAGGCAAGGAGCGCCCGGTCCGGCGAGGCCAGGCGGGAGGCGATTCTCAGACCCCGCCAGGTGATGACCGCGATGAGCCCGACCAGACCGAGCAGACCGAGCAGACCGAGCTCCTCGCCGACGATTGAGAAAATGAAGTCGGTGTGCGGTTCGGGCAAGAAGAAGAGCTTCTGCAATCCGGTCCCGTAGCCGCGTCCGGTGATCCCACCGCTGCCGATGGCGACCAGGCTCTGGTAACTCTGCCAGCCGGCGGCGGTCGCGGCGTCGGGATCGAGAAAGGCTCGTACCCGAGCCAGACGGTAGGGCGATGTGACAACCGCCCCCGCCAGTCCCAGGACTCCGACCACCGCCGGGGCGGCGATCATCCGGACGGGCATCCCCGCGACAAAGGCCATGGCGGTCAGAACCACCAGCAGGAGAGCCCCGGAACCGAGATCGGGCTCAGCGATGATGAGGACAGCGGTGAACGAACAGATTGCCATCAGGATCCACAAACGACGTGTCGGCCAGCCCTCACGCCGGCAGCGGTCGAGTTCCACCGCGGCAAAGACGATCAGGGCCAACCGCGCCAGAACCGACGGCTGTAGCGAAAAACCCCCGATGGAAAGCCAACGATGTGTCGCGGCCACCGGCGGCTGGAGAAAGACCACCGCGAGAAGCAGCCAACTCAAGCCGACTCCGAAACGAGCCAGCCGAGTTTCGGTGAGGAGATCCGACCGGACGTGCATACACACAACCAGGACCCCGAGACCGACGAGCGCGGTGGCCGCCTGCCAAGTGAAGAAGTAGGAGCCCGGGCGGCCGTAACGCTCGGTGGCGATGAGCCACGAGGCCGAGGCCATCAGGGCCAGACCCATCCCGACCTGGAGGATGGCGGCGCCAAGCAGGAGGCGGTCGAAGCGCTGTTTTATGGGCATGTCACCGCCTCCTCCCGCGCGAGGGCGGCGAAGACATCGCCACGTTGTTCGTAGCTCGAGAATTGGTCAAAGGAAGCGCAGGCCGGCGCCAACAGCACCGTCGATCCGGGCGCGGCTGCCACGCGAGCGCGACGTACCGCCTCATCCAAGGTTTCGCAGCTCTCCACTTCGGCGGTGCCGGCCAGCGAACGGGCGATCTCGGGCCCGTCGACCCCGATGACATAGAGACGCACAACGGCCCGCCGAACCTCGTCTGAGAGCACGCCGAAGTCCTGGCCCTTGGCCTGCCCACCAAGGATGAGGTGGAGTGAATTCGCAGGGTAGCCGCGCAGCGCGGCCAGGGCCGCACCGATGTTGGTCGCCTTGGAATCGTCGACCCATCGCACCCCGGCGACCTCGTGGACCGTGCGGTGGCGGTGGGCGAGACCGTCAAAGGTCGTTGCAGCATCGGCCGCGGCCTCCGGGGAGGCGCCGCTGGCCACGGCCGCGAGGGCGGCGGCGAGGACATTGGCCAGATTGTGGGCGCCGCTCAGCCGGACGTCATCGGCCGCGAGAAACTCCGATCCATCGAGGAACAAGCGGTCGCTTTCGAGCCAAGCATCCGCCCGATTCTCGAGGGAGAAGAACCGCCGATCGGCCGCGGTCTCGGTGGCCGCCGACGCCGAATCATCGGCGTTGAGAACGGCGGTGTCGCCGGCATCTTGGAAGGCGAAGAGCCGTCGCTTTGCCGCGAGGTAGTCCGCAAGACCGGCGTGCCGTTCGAGGTGGTCCTGGCTCAGGTTGAGGAAGACGGCCACGGTGGGATCCATGATGGTCAGCAGTTCGGACTGGAAGCTCGAGATCTCGAGGACCCAATGATCCCAGCCGCCGGCGAGGACGAGATCCGAGGCGGCAATCCCGAGATTGCCGCCGGCCACGGTGTCGAAACCGGCGGCTCGGAGCATCTCCGTCACCAGGGTGGTCACGGTGCTTTTGCCGTTGGAACCCGTGATGGCCACCAGGGGTGCATCTTTGCGGTGGAGCCAGGCAAACTCGACCTCGGTGATCACCGCGAGACCGCGCTGCCGCGCCGTGACGAGCAACTCGGCGGTCGGTGGAACTCCGGGAGAGACAACCACGAGATCGACGCCGTCGAGACAGGCTTCCGGGTGGCTCCCGAAGAAGGACTGTGTCCCGATCGGAAGTCCCCCGAGGACCTCCGCCATCTCGGCTTCCGATCGCCGATCGGTCACGACGACCTCGGCGCCGCCCGCCCAAGCGAGACGCGCGGCGGCCACACCGGAGCGTCCCAGCCCGACCACCAGCACCCGCGAGAAGTCCATCGTCTTCACCGTCACCTCAGCTTCAAGGTCGAGAGACCGGCGAGGGCGAAGACCACCGCGATGATCCAGAAACGGGTCACCACCTGGGTTTCGGTCCAGCCGAGAAGTTCGAAGTGATGGTGGAGCGGCGCCATGCGAAAGACCCGTTTGCCGCGCAGCTTGAACGACAGCACCTGGATCATCACCGACAGCGCCTCGAGGACGAAGAGTCCTCCGACGAGGACAAGGAGGAGTTCCTGTTTGGCGACCACGGCGACGATGCCGATCCCGCCGCCGAGAGCGAGCGAACCGACATCGCCCATGAAGACCTCGGCCGGGTGGCAGTTGAACCAGAGAAAACCGAGCGACGCACCGACCATCGCACCGGTGAAGACCGCAACCTCGCCGGCGCCCGGCACCGGGACGATCTGGAGATAGTTGGCGATCCGGGCGTGATCGGCGACATAGACAAAGATGGTGTAGGTCGTGGCCGCAATGGCCATGGAACCGATGGCGAGACCGTCGAGACCGTCGGTGAGATTCACCGCGTTGGAAGAGCCGAGCAGGACGATCACCACGAACGGGAGATAGAACAGACCCATAGGGATCAGCACGCCCTTTAAGAACGGCACCGACAGAGCCCCGGCGTGGGCGGCTTCACCCGCCACGGCTCGGACCGCGATCCCGGCCGCCAGCCCGACCACGATCTGGAGGGCCAGTTTCTGGCGGGCGGTGAGACCGAGGTTGCGCCGATTGCGGACCTTGATCCAGTCATCGGCAAAGCCGATGGCGGCGAAGGCCACCGTGACCAGCAGGACGGTCCAGACATACCGGTTGCCCAGATTGGCCCAGAGCAGGGTCGTCAGCACTGTGCTGCCGACGATGAGGACGCCTCCCATGGTTGGAGTCCCCGCCTTGACCTGGTGGTGTTGAGGGCCTTCTTCCCGAATTGACTGGCGGATCTGCAACGACCGCATCCGCTCGATGAGCCATGGACCGACCACGAGGATGATGAAGAAGGCGGTTGAGATCGCCAGCCCGGCTCGGAAAGTAATGTAACGGAAGACGTTGAATCCGAACCAGGTGTCCGCCAACGATGTCAGGAGGGCGTACAACATCAGGCAGCCTCCCAACCCAGAAGCGCATCGACGGTCCGGTCGAGACCAACCCTGCGTGAACCCTTGACGAGCACGATGTCGCCGGGCCGGAGAAAAGTCTTGAGCAGCTCCGCCGCCGCTTCGGCGTCATCGACCTGGCTGACCGTGCTCGCCTCCATCCCGGCGGCCCTGGCGGCCCCGGAAAGTTCGCCGGCGCCATCGGCCCCGGTTGCAACCAGGAGATCGCACGAATCGACAGCCACCTGCCCAACCTCGCGGTGGGCCTCGGCCGATCCATCACCCAATTCGTACATATCTCCGAGCACCGCAATCCGCCGCCCGGGTGCTATTGCCAACATCTCGAGGAGCCGGCGCATGGCCAGCGGTGATGCGTTGTAGCTGTCATCAACCACGGTGGCGCCCATCGACAGCCGGTGAATCCGGCCTCGGTGGGCGGCGGGCTCCAGGGTCGGGGCAACCGCAGCAACACCGGCGGCATCCACTCCGAACGCTGACGCCGCGGTGGCGGCCGCGAGGAGGTTCTCCGCCTGGTGACGGCCTGCGAGGCCAAGATTCACCACCGCATCTCCCGACGGCAGGTGGAGTCTGAATCGTGTTCCGAGGATGCCGCGGTCTTCGAGATCGCTGAGCCACGCATCGGAGTCCGCGGTTCCGAACCGGAGCACCGAAGCCGAAGTCGCCTCCGGGTACGCTCGCTGGTGCGGATCATCGGCATTGATGACCAGGGTGCCGCCGGGATCGAGATGCTGGAGAAGCTCGGCCTTGGCGTTGACGATGCCGGCGAAGTCGGGAAAGAACTCGGTGTGGACCGGAGCGATCCGGGTATAGAGCAGGACCTGCGGTGTGATGATCGACCCGATGGCATCGAGCTCACCCGCCCGGCTCATCCCAGCCTCGGCAACGAAAACATCGATGTCCTCCGGCTGGGAGAGAATTTCCGCCGGCAGACCGAGGGTGGAGTTTCGGTTCCCCTCGGTCGCGCCGACCGTGAAACTCGGTTCGAGGAGGGCCGCCAGCATGTCCTTGGTGGTGGTCTTGCCCACCGACCCGGTCACGGCGGCAACTCGCCAATCGCGGCGCGCTCGTTCGTACCGGGCGAGTTCCCAGTATGCCGTGAGTGGATTCTGGACCCGGATCAGCGCGCGATTCGAGGGGATCGAGTCGAACTCGGCGTCGTAGCGAACCAACGCGGCTGCGGCCACTGCCAGCGCATCGGTGACAAAGACGTGGCCGTCACACCGGGCGCCCCGGAGAGCAATGAAGAGATCACCCTGCTGGACACGGCGCGAATCGACCTCAGCGCCCGTGAGCTGCACATCGGCAGCTCCCGCGACCGAGCCGGAAACGAGCCGGGCGGCTTCGGCGACGCTCAGCTGCACGGCACCCTCCCGGCAAGTTCGCGAATGACGGTCTGGTCGGAGAACGGGATCCTGTGGTCGCCGATGGTCTGAGTCGCCTCGTGACCTTTTCCGGCGACAAGAATGAGCGACCGATTATTGGCCAATTCGAGGGCCCGGCCGATGGCGGCGCGGCGATCGAGTTCGACCACGGGCTCGCCACCCGCAGCAGTGACACCGGCTGCAACGGCCTCGGCGATGACGGCCGGAGCCTCGTGGCGCGGGTTGTCGGAGGTGACAATCGCGACATCGGCAAGCTGTCCGACCGCAAAGCCCATGGGACCCCGCTTGCCGCGATCACGATCACCACCGGCGCCGAAGACGACGATGAGGCGGCGATCGGTGATTCTCTCCAATGACTGAAGGACGGCGCGAAGACCCTCCGGAGTGTGGGCATAGTCGACAAAAATCGGCAGAGCGAGATCGGTGATCACCGGCTCGAGTCTTCCGGTGAGCGGGCGCGCGGCAGCCAGTCCTTCTGCGATGGCAGCGGCGCCGACGCCGCAGGCGTGGGCCACCGCAGCCGCCGCCAGAGCGTTTCTCAGATTGTGGATCCCCACCAACGGCAGCTCAACGCGGATCGAGTCATCGGGCAGCCGGAGTTCGAACACCGAACCCTCGAGATCCGAACTCAGATCTCGGGCGCAGACATCGCCCCGGTCAAGCCCCCAGGAAAGATCGCCATCGACCGGATCATCAAGGAGCCTCGCCCCCCAGGGGTCATCCACCGGCAACACCCGCCGTCCGCCCACCGCGAGGTGATGGTCGAACAGCCGCCGTTTGGCCGCGAAGTAGCTCTCCATATCCAGGTGGTAATCGAGGTGATCGCGCGTGAGGTTGGTCCAGACCGCGACCTCGAACTCAAGCCCGGCGACCCGATCCTGCATCAGAGCGTGCGACGAGACTTCCATCGCGACGGCACGGGCGCCGCCGCCGACCGCACGTTGAAGGATCGGCGCCAGATCGGTGCTTTCGGGGGTCGTGCGATCACTCTCGGCGATCTGCCGGCCGCCGAGCTGCGCCCCGAGGGTGCCGATGATGGCGGTGGAGAGACCGCCGGCCTCGAAAAGCTGACCGATGAGAGACGCGGTCGTGCTCTTGCCGTTGGTCCCGGTGATACCGATGAGGCGAAGATCGCGCTGCGGATCACCGGCGAGGGCCCAGGCCATGGCCGACATGTCTCGGCGTGGACACGCTGACCGGACCCACGGCAGATCGAGACCCGACTGCTGATCGGTATCGCTCAGAACCGCTGCGGCACCGGCCGCGACGGCGTCGTCGAGGAAGTCGAGACCGTGACAATTGAGACCGGGCAGTGCGGCGAAGAGGTCGCCGTCGCCCACCCGACGCGAATCGTGGGTGATCCCGCCGATCTCGGTTTCGCCATCACCATCGAGGTGAGCGTCGGCGCAACGGGAGAGGAGGTCGTCGAGCTTCATACGCCTCCTCCTTGGCCGCGTCCGGCGGTGTCGGTCCGAGCTAGACGGACGGCGACCGCGTTTTGCCGTTCGAGGGGCAGGTCGAGATGGCCGGCGGCGGCCTCGGCGATGCGGGCGAAGACCGGCGCCGCAGCGGTCGAAGCCCAGAAGTCGACGCGTGGATTTTCTATCGCGACAACGATCACCATCCGCGGATCCGGAAGGGGCAGGAATCCGGCAAACCACGCCACGTGGTGGTCGTCGTCAAATCCCCCGTTGACTGCACGCTGTGCGGTGCCTGTCTTGCCGGCCACCCGCAGGCCCGGAATCCGGGCCTGTTCACCGGTGCCCTCGTCGACCACCGCCTCGAGCATGGATGTGAGCCGCGCGGCAAGCCGCTCATCGAGGACCCGCACCCGGCGCGGGCTGTCGGCCGGTACCGGATCCTCATCACTGGTGGCGTTGACGACCAGACATGGTTCCGGCAACCAGCCGCCGCTGGCAATGGTGGCATAGGCCAGTGCCATCTGTAACGGCGTCACCGTCAGTTCCTGACCGAGGGCGAATCCGGCCCGGCTGAGTTTGGACCAGGTCTCGACCTTGGGCATGAGACCTCGGGCTTCGGCGGGAAAATCGATCCCGCTGCGACGGCCGAATCCAAAGGCGGCGAAAGCCCGATAGAGCGCATCCTGCGGGATGCGCTCGGCAACTTCGATGATCCCCGTGTTGGCCGAATAGGTCACCACTTCGTCGAGGGTGTAGCGTCCGGGATCGACGTGGTCGCGGATCCAGAAACCGGCGAGTCGAACTCCTCGGCCGAGACAATTGAAGCGCTCACCCGGCCGAACCGAGTCGGCGACCAGCGCTGCCGCGGCGACGACGGGTTTGACCGTCGAGCCGGGTTCGATGGCATCCTGCACCGGTCGCAGACGCCACTGCTCGGGGGGAACCCGGCCGGGGGCTGCGGGATCAAATGACGGCACTGAACCGAGGGCGAGAATGGCGCCGGTGCGGGGATCGAGAATGACCGCCGACGCGGCGTCGGCCCGCAACTCCTTGATGGCCCTTTGCAGTTCGGTCTCGCACACGGCCTGGAGCCGCGCGTGCAGCGACAGCTCGAAATCACGACCATCGCGGCCGCGCTCGAGCCGCTCGAGCCTGACCTTGCGCTGGATCGCGTCATTGATCGCCAGATAGGTCTGCGGTTCGCCGGCGAGTTCGTCGTCGAAGTGGTGCTCGAGACCCGCCCGGCCCACCATCCGGAGCTCCTCCCGGCCGACGAAACCGACCACCGGAGCCGCAACCTCTCCCAGCGGGTAGACGCGTGCGAAATCGGGAACCAGAACCACCGCGGTGGGCGCGAGTTCTCGGACCGCTTCGCCGGTTTCGACGGATGCCTGCTTTGCAAGCCACACCCTCCGCGGACCACCGGTCAGCCGCTCGCTGAGATCATCTCCATCGATCCCGATGAGCGGCGCCGCCGCCCGGGCGAAGAGTTCGGAGTCATTCAACAGGCGGGTGTTGGCCTGGATGGCCACCCGCTCCAATGAGATGGCGAGGATATAGCCGTCAGCCGTTCGAATGGTGCCGCGCGGACCGGGGACCTCGATGACCTGTTGATGCTGGCGCTTGGCGCGCTCCTGCCACTCCTGGCCATCGACCACGGTGATCTGGACCGCCCGCACGACCACCGTCATTCCACCGACGACGAGCATGAGCACGACCACCCATAGCCGCCGCCCGCTCACGACACCCCCCCGTCGGCAGGCGCCGGTGTCTGACCGGACTGCTCAGAAGGCACGAGGCCGAGTTCGGCGGCCCGCGCCGCCAGGACCCGAGGACTTCTCTGATACTCGAGATCCAGCCGGAGGACCCGTTCACGCGACTCGAGCTGATCCACCTCCGCCCGAAGCCGGATGAGGTCGTAGTGGATTGAAGTATTTTTGAGCCGCGGCCAACCCACGAGACCAAGGGCCCCCACCACGAGCACCGCAAGCAGCACGAAGGTACTCAGTACGTGCGGCCAGCGACGATCACGCTGGGGAACCAGAAAACGGTTGGACGGACCGACAACAGGGAGCTCCACCTTCAGCCCCCCTTGCTCCGTTCGATGACCCGCATCCGGGCCGACCGGGATCTCGGATTGTCTCGGGTTTCATCGTCGGTGGGTCGGATGGGGCTCCGGGTCAGTACCTGGAGAAGCTCTTCGGGCTCGCAGCGGCACTCGGGGAAGTCCGGTGGACAGGTGCACTTCCCCTGCAGCCTCACAAAGGTGTGCTTGACGATCCGATCCTCCAGCGAGTGAAACGAAATCACCGCCATCCGCCCGCCCGGCCGCAACGACCGGACGGCGGGCTCAATGAATCGTTCGAGCTGACCGAGTTCATCGTTGACCGCGATTCGCAGCGCCTGGAATACGCGGGTCGCGGGATGGATTCTCTGGCCCTTTTTTCGGGGTATGACCCTTTCGATCAAACGGCTGAGTTCATTGGTCGACCCCAACGGTCGCTGGCGCACGATGGCGCGGGCAACCGCCCGCGACCGTCGTTCTTCGCCATAACGCCAGAAGAGGCTCACCAGATCCTCCTCTTCGGCCGTGTTGACCAGCTCGGCCGCGGTGGCGCCTTCGGACCCCATTCGCATGTCGAGGGGGCCGTCAGTCGAAAACGAGAATCCACGCTGGGGTGTGTCGAGCTGGAGGGACGAGCATCCGAGATCCGCGAGAATCGCCACGGGACTTGGAAGATCCCGCTCGGAGAGAATCTCCGGCAACGTATCGAAACGACCGTTGACGATGGTGACCCGACGGCCGTACGGCTCCAGCCGTCGCCTCGCCTCGGCGACGGCCTCCGGATCACGGTCGACACCTAGGAGCTGGAAACTCGGAGCGGCCTCGAGTAGGGCCATGGCGTGACCACCGAGACCGAGCGTCGCATCGACGAGAAGACCCGGCGCCGCGGGCGCCAGCCACTCCACCACCGGGCCGGCGAGAACCGGAATATGGACGGAGAGCACCTGGGTCCTCCATCACAGCTCCAGATCGGCGAGCTCGTTCTGCTCGTCATCGCTGAGCAGTTCATCAGTCAGGAAGGACACGGCCCGCGAACGGTTGGTCACGGCAAGGTGGTTGATTCGACCCGAAACCACAACTTCACCCTCGACCTCGACCATTTCTCTGAGCAGGGCCGGCACGAGCATTCGGCCGTGGTCGTCCATCTCCTGGAGTTGGCCGTAGTTGACCCGCTCGATGAGCTTTCGGACCGCCGGCTTCATGGTCGGCTTGGAGAGCAGGCGCTCTTCAACCCCCTGCCACACCGGCAGCGGATAGATCCTCAGTTCGTGGGGGAAGAAAGAGCAGATGTAGACTTCACGTCCGAAGGAGATCTCGAGCTGCTCGCGCAGCCTCGCCGGCAGCTTGACCCGACCTTTGGCGTCGATGGTCGCCGGGAATCCCCCACGAAAACGTTCCACTCTTGCTCCTTTCGACGTATCGAGCGGCTCGCTGACACGTCGCGAGCCACTTCTCACCATTTCTGACCACTTCAGACCACCCAATGATGAAGGGCTTACCGAGCGCTGTCAAGGGCTTGGGCAGGAAGAATTTAGGGGTTTGTACGACCACCGGCGGCGAACCATCGACCGGACCACGAGAACCACAATATCTTGTGCAGTTTCGAGTCAGCAACCACTATATCTTGGGGATATCGGGAGTAACCGAGTCCCCGGCCGAAACCGGGATCCGCGGGTCGTTTTCCCGATCGAGGCAGCGATGAGAATTTTGTGCTGCTGAGCCCCGCGTCGGGCTTGTACAATGGCGCGGTGACTGAAAACACCATTCGCCGTGTCGGAGTCGTGCTCAAGACCTCGAGCAACGAGGCCGCCGAACTCGGCCGTCAGCTTCTCGTCGAGCTCGAGAACCTCGGGATCGAACCCGTTCTCGACGGGTCATCGGCAGAGGTGCTTGGAACCGGAGTCGGCTGCCGGCGTTCCGAACTCACCTCCAGCTCCGATCTGGTGGTGGTTCTCGGGGGCGACGGTACCCTGCTGTCAGTGACGCATGGACCGATCAACGGCACCCCGATTCTCGGAATCAATATGGGCACCTTGGGTTTCCTGACCGAGCATCCGGCCGAGCAGCTCTTTCCCATGCTCTCCGCCGCCATCGAAGGCCGGGTGACCCTCGAGCGCCGAGAGCGGCTCGAGGTCACGGTCCACACCCCGGGCGAGCCGGCGGCGACGCACCCAGTCCTCAATGACATGGTGATCAACAAGTCGGCCGTCGCAAGGATGCTCGTTCTGTCCATGCACGTCGATGACCAGTTCGTCAGCCGTTTCAAGGCGGATGGTCTCATCGTGGCGACACCAACCGGATCCACCGCCTACAGTCTCTCGGCCGGCGGGCCGATTCTCTATCCAACCCTCGAGGTACTCCTTGTCACCCCGATCTGTCCCCACACCCTGACCAACAGGCCCATCGCCCTGTCCCTCGACTCGGTGATCGACATCCGGTTGGAAAGCCTCTCGGAGGAGGTGTTTCTTACCCTCGACGGCCAGCGGGGCTTTCCCCTGACCACTCGGGATCTGGTCCGAATTCGGCGATGTTCAGATCCGGTATACCTGATCATCGAGCCGAGTCGGTCCTACTTCCAGGTGCTCCATCGGAAGTTGAAATGGGGCGAACGCGGAGGCTGAGATACCGTCATCTCAGACGCACGGTCATTGCCGTACTGGCAACGGTCGCTGCGTTCCTGTTGGTCGTCCTCATCGCGAGGATGCTGCTCACGGCCGGGCCTACCCGTCGACTCGCGCGCGAGTGGATCCAGGCGGTCGCCGAGCAGCGTGATCTGATATTGGAGATCGACGATCTGTCCTGGGGGTTCATTCCCCTGAGACTCCACCTCGAGGGTGTTCGACTCGAAGGCCCCGGCATCCGTGCCGAGATCGACACCGCCGAGGTCGACCTCGCGAGGATCTGGTTCACCCGCCAGACCATCGAACTCGGCACTGTCGCCGCCGCAGGCGTCAAGGTCACGCTCGACGGCACTCCTTCCACCGGTGAGGGAAGAGAATCCAAGCTCAAGATTCGGGTCCGCCAACTCGACCTCACCCGCATCGAGTTCGTCGGCACCGATATGCCGGGAAAGATCGACCTGTCCCTCGCCGGGATGGATGTCGGATGGAGTTCCGAGGACGGCCCGCCGACCGGTTTCGTGCGAATTGACAACGCCGATTTCCGGATTCCCGGGTTCGAGCCGTTCAGCCTCGAGGTCGCGGCCCGGCTGGTGATCGAGGACGGGCTCCACCTCCCGTCGTGGACCGTCACCGGCGATGGCATCGCCCTGCGCGGGCACGGAACCATCGGCGGAGAGTCCGTGACATCCGTTGCCGCCAGCGGCACCATCGATCTCGCGATTCTGGACCGGGTCGTCAAAGCCGGCGGGATCCTGTCCGGCACCATCGCCATCGACTCGTTGATCCAACCGGGAACGGACGAGCCTGTTCAGGTCGAGGTCAGGTCAGGCCACCTCGAGGCCGCCGGCTTCCCCCTCGACAACGTGTCCGGTCGCCTGAGCTTCGCCGACGGCGTCCTCCGCGGCGATCTCAACCGCGCGACCTTCTTCGGCGGGCGGCTCAACGGCGTGTACTCGCTCGCGGATTTCGGCGGCAGCTTTTCCCACAATGTTCGAGTCGACGGCCGCGGTGTCGAGGTCGCGGAGATCCTCCGCGGTCTCGGTATCGCGTCCGCCGGAATCGCCTCGGCGCTCGATGCTGATGTGGAGATCGAGTGGAACGGCCGCGCATTTCCCCTCGGACATGGCCGCGCCGAAACCGTCTTCCACCCCACCGAGGGCGTGCTGCCGGCATCCGGACCGCTGCTTGTCGAACTCAAGGGAGATCGCGCGCTCAGCTTCAGCTCCGATGAACTCCGGATCGGCAACTCGGTCATGAGCTGGCAGGGGCCTCTCGCCATCGGCACGTGGCGGCCCTCGTGGTCCGTGACTGCGATGCCTGCGGTCCTGGAAGAAATCGTGCCGATGGTCAACTCATGGATCGGCAGTCAGGCGTTGCCGCCGGTTGAAGGCAGCGGTCGCCTCCAGGTCAGCCTGAGCGGACCGTGGCAGGAACTCCTGGTGAGTGCCCGCCTCGATGCACGACCCCTGCGCTGGGGCCCGATCGCGCTCGACCACGTCGTCACCAACGCCCTCATCGGCGGCAAACGGCTGACCCTCGAGCCCTCGCGTTTCAGCCTGGGCGACGGTTCCGGCGAATTCGAGGGAACGTTGACCTGGGATCCGAACGCCGGTCAGGAACAACTCGGCCTCGATCTCCGGGGCCACCGCCTACCCATCGCCACTATCGCCGGGTGGGTTGGTCTCGAGGGGATGGCGGACGGCGCTTTCTCGTTCACCGGCGGTCTCCGCGGCGCCCTCGGCCTCCCCCGGGGTTCGTGGGCCGCGGGTCTGGCGGATGTGGTTGCCGCCGGCCTCGAGCTCGGCGACGCCACGGCGACCATCAACCTTGCCGATGGCCGTTTCGAGGCGCGCGGACTCGACTTCGACGACGGTCTGCAGGGGCGCGTATGGTGGCAGGTCGCTGACGGCGAGGTCGGCACCGACCTCAATTGGAACGGCATGCCGCTGGCCTTTCTCGGCGACACCATCACCCGCACCATCGGCGACACCACCGATGCTCGACTCGTCGGCCGGCTCACACCGGACGGCCACCCCACCGGGAGCCTCGTTGCCAAGACCGAGGCGGGGAACATCACCGTCACCGCGGAGCCCGACCGCTGGGTCGTCCGCGGTGAGCTCGCCGATGCGGTTGACGGCTCGGTCGAGCTTCTTCGTCAGGCAGAGGGACAGCTCGCCGGAGGCGGTGAGCTCCGGCTCACATCGGCCCAGGGTCTCCTGGCCAGAGTGCTCCCGGACTCGGGGATCCCACTGGACGGGACCGCCGAAGTCCACATCGATGTCGACTGGCCGGCGGGCTCAATTCCGACGATCACCGGCACCGTGGAGAAGCTCGGGCTCAATCTCCAGGACGATCCGGTTCAACTCCTCGGACCGGCTCACTTCTCCCTGTCGGGCGATGGACTCGAGGTCGAGGATCTCTATCTCGGGCACCGCAACGACCGCGTGTTCCTGCGTTGGGGGATCGGTGCGGACGGATCGATCCACGGCAACGCCACCGGCACCCTGGACGCACTCCTCCTGCGTTTCGTCGTCCCCGAATGGGAACCCGCGGGACGGGCAACCGGGGTCATCGAAATGCTCGGCACCCTCGATCGACCCCGCTTCGAGGGGATCGCCGAAATCGCCCAGGGTTCCTTCCGCCTCCCTGGAGGACAGACGATTCTGTCGGGGATTGACGGCACGATTCTGTTGTCCGAGGACGAGGTCGTGGTCGATGGTTCGGGGTTCCGATTCATGCAGGGTCGAGGGATCGCCAACGGACGAGTCAATTGGCGCAACGGGATCATCTCGCTCGACCTCGCGGGCGAAGTGAGCGGACTCAGATATCCCGTCTTTTCGGGTCTGAATGCGCGTCTTTCGGGTCCCTGGAGGCTCAACGGCCCCACCGACGATCTCCACATCAGCGGTGACTTGAAGGTTGACCGCGCCTCGCTGCAGCGGCGCGAAGCCCCCTCGATGCTCATCCTGGAGTGGTTCGGAGGAGCATCCTCGCCGCCCGGAGAAGGCGGCCCGAGCCTCGATCTGAGGATCGAAGCCGATCAGACCATCGAGCTGCGCAGTCCCTTTATTCGCCTCGTGGGCTCGGCCAATCTGCACGTCACCGGCACCACCAACCGTCCTGGGCTGGTGGGCAAGGTCGAGTTCGAGGAGGGGGGAGAGATCACCCTCCAGAACCGTCGATACGATCTCGAAAGGGGCATTTTCACCTTTGCCGATCCCGATCGAATTGACCCGAGCATTGAACTCCAGCTCATCACCTTGGTGCAGAACTACCAGGTGACCCTGCGGGTCTCGGGCACCTCCGACCGGCTCATTCCTCAGGTCACGTCGAATCCGCCGTTGCCTCAGGAACAGGTCTATTCGCTCCTCGCCATGGGCCACCGTAGCGACAGCCTGGGCAGCGGCGCCATGGGAGTCGGACTCGCATCGACGATCCTGTCGGAGCAGATCTCCTCGGAACTCGACCGCAGAACCAAATGGGTGCTGCCCCACGTCCGGGTCGACCCCTTCTCCAGCAACGCCACCAGCGGACCGGCGGCGCGGGTCACCGTCGTTCAGCAACTCGCACCCAATTGGACCGTCACCCTGCAGTCGAATCTGTCGAGCGAACGGGCCGAAGTCATCGTCAGCCGCTGGTACCTCGCCCCCGGCATCTTCCTCGAGGCGAGCCGCGACCTCGATGGCTCCTATGGTCTCGACATCAAGATGCGGCGACCCTACTGAGAGCCTGCGTCGTGGCATCTCCCTCCCACCGCGTCCCCAGGTTTCGATCGATCCTGATGGGAATCGCTGCGTGGCTGATCGCCACCACCGCCCCGCCCCTGGCTGCCGACATCAATGAGACTCCCATCGCGAGCCTCTCGGTGGAGAGCGACAGCCCGGTGAATCGCGAAGCCACGCTCGAGGTGCTCGGACTCGAGATCGGTGGAAAACTCGACCGTGCCCTCCTGCGCGACGCAATCCTGTCGATGTATGCATCCACCGACGCCGAGTGGGTCAAGATCGAGGCCGCCGAGACACCGGACGGTCTCGATGTGATGGTCCGGATCAGCGTCAAGCCGGAGATCTCGCATATCCACGTCGAGGTCGGTAACCGCATCCTGCGCAAACGGATCGAGAAATGGCTCGAGGTCGGCCGGGGTGACGTGGTGTCGACGACGAGCATCGAGGCCGGCGCCCGGCGGATCACCCGCAAGCTGCGAGAACGGGGATACGCGGACCCGCAGGTCGATGTCTATCTCGACTATCAGCGTGCGACCAACACCGTTGCCGTCACGATCACCGCTGAACTCGGTCCGCCTCTGACCGTCAGTGCCGTGAAGCTGGACGGCATCGACGATCCCGAAATCGCAGCCATCGTCACTCCCAGGATCAAACCGGGCAAAAAGCTCACCGTCAGGTTTGAAGAGAATATCCGGCAGAAGGTCGAAGATGACCTCAAGGAGGCCGGCTTCTGGGAGGCCGAAGTCCTGCATGTCGGGCACGTCGGTGACGGCGACACCATCGAACTCGAGGTCTCGGTGGATCCAGGAGTCCAGTATCGGATGGAACTGACCTACCCCGAGGAGGGATCGAAGGCGTTTCTCAACGCCGTTCCCAATCCAAAAAAGGAAGAGATCCACCCCCACCAGACCGACGCCCTCGCCGATCGGGTCCGCGAGCGTCTCCAAGAGGCCGGGTATCTTCTCGCGGAGGTCTCTGCCGAGCTCGTGGCCGACGAGTCCGGGCCCATTCTCGAGATCAACGCCGATCCGGGGATCGTCAGAAAGGTCGGGGCCATCGAGTTCCCAGGTGCGAACAGCCTCACCGAGAAGCTCCTCCTGTCGACCGTCACGACCCGAACAGGGGCGGTTCGCGGGCTCAGGGGACAGGACGTGAGTCAGAGCTCCCTCGGAAGGGACCGTCTGGCCCTCATCGACCTTTACCGCAAGAGTGGCTTCCCCGGAGCGGAAATCGGCACCCCGAGCCTCGAGGCCGAAGGCGAGGATTCGGCGCGGGTGGTCTTCCCCGTAACCGAGGGATTGCGGTGGTTCCTCACCGATCTCCGCATCGAGGGACTTCCCGCCGAAACCGTCGCCGCACTCGAGAAGACCCCACTGCCCATCGAGCAGGCGACTCCGTGGGACCCACGTCAGGTCGAGGAAACTCGCCGCCTTCTCGAGGCGATGCTGGCGGATACCGGCTATCCCGACGGGCGCGTCGAAGCCGAGGTCGACGCTTCTCAGCTCGGAGAGGCGCACGTGGTGATCACCGCTGAACCCGGCAGCTTTGTCCGCATCGGCAAGATCGTCATCGCAGGTCTCCAGCGGACCCGGAAGTCGGTGGTTGCAAGGGTCCTCCGACGGACCGGGGTCCGCGAGGGCGAGCCCTATTCACGAGCCCAGATGCTACTCGCTCAACAACAGCTCTACGAACTCGCGCTCTTCAGACGAGTGGAGCTGCTGCCCATGCCGGGTCAGGAGCGGCACACCGACCGCGGGCTCGTCGTCCTCCTCGAAGAGGGCCTCCACAAGAGCTATGTCGTCGGTTTCGGCTGGAACGAGACCGATCGTTTCCGGGTCACCCTGGGCTGGTCCCACCTCAATCTCTTCGGCGGAGCTCATGCGTTTTCGGTCGAAACGGTTCTCTCGGGAACCGAACAGCGCTTCCAACTCGGTATCCGCGAACCCCGCCTACCCAAGCTCAACGTCCCGGCCTACTTCGTGATCTTTCAGACCTATGAGCAGTTCCCGACCTACGCCCAACGCCGGCAGGGTCTGTGGATCGATGTCGGTGACCGCTACAAACGACCCTTCCGCTCGTGGTGGCGCTACGAGTATCAGATTGTCCAGCCCGAAAACGTGAGCGGCGAAATCGGACGAGAGGACGAAGAGGCCCGCATCTCATCCATCACCCCCACCCTCGAATGGGACTTCCGCGACAACCAGTTGGTCCCGACCCGGGGGACATACTCAGAGATCGCCCTCGCCTATGCCTTTCCGCTCTTCCAGGCCAATGCCGAGTTCTTGAAGCTCTTCGCTCGAACAACCCTCTACGGGTCCATCGCCAACGGTCGCGGCGCCGTCGGCGTTCGTCTCGGCGCCATCCACCCTCTCGGCCCCGACAGCCATCTCCCGGCAAACCTACAGGTTCCGCTCAACACCCGCTTCTTCGCCGGCGGCGCCAACACCCACCGTGCCTTCGCCAGAGACTTCCTGGGAATACCGGGTCAGACCATCAACTTCGAAGGCAACCCCATCGGTGGAGCCGCCCTGGTACTTTTCAACGCCGAGTACGTCCGTAAGGTGTGGTGGCTGTTCTCGACGCATATTTTTGTCGATGCCGGAAACGTCTGGGCAAGCCCGAGAGATGTGCGTTTCGGAGACATCCGCTGGGGCGCCGGCCTCGGCTTCTCTCTCGATACGCCGGCCGGCCCCATCCGCCTCGAGTACGGTTGGAAACTCGATCGCGAGCCCGGCGAGTCCGTCGGCCAGCTCTGGTTGAGCTTTGGAGTCCCGTTCTAATTCTTAATTTTGAATTCTCAATTCTTAATTATCCATCGCAAGGGCGCTTCTGAAAGTGCGGGTGAGGCGCGCCCAGCGGAGCGTGCCAGGTTCATGATTCGTACGAACCGGTTCCGGCTCGCCAACGCTCTTCAGCGAATTGTGAACCTGGCAACTCACGGGAAGCGCAATGGGAGAACCAAGTTGGCAGCGCGCCTCCGAACCTGATGCTCGAGAACGCGCCTCTGACCCCGATGCTCCCATCGCGATTGGCCGAGAGAGCCCCCCTTGACATTGTTCGGCCTCGAGGTATCACGGACCGTTGAGGTCAATCTGAATCCGAACAATGTTAAGGACGGCACGTCCGTTCGAGGCCAGAACCTCCCACCATCAACGGCGGGCTCTGCGATGTAATTCAAAATTAAGATTTTAGAATTGAGAATTGCGGGAACGGCTACCCGCCCCGCACCATGACGAAGGCGACGTACGCCGTCACAAGGATGAGCATCATCGCCCCCTCGGCGCGGCTGATCCTGCCGTCTCGGATGACGACCTTGCCGACGATGAAGGTGGTGAGGACGAGAAACGGGATGTCCTGGCGGATGACAAAGACCGGTACCGCCGCGGGGTTGATGGTGAAGGCGGTGCCGACCACCAGGCCCAGATTGAAGATGTTGGAGCCGAGAACGTTGCCGATGGAGATCTCCGACTCACCCTTGAGGGCCGCCGCCACCGAGGTGGCGAGTTCGGGCAGCGAAGTGCCGAAAGCGATCAGGGTGAGGCCGATCACCGCGTCGGAGATGCCGAATTTCAGGGCGAGCTCGATCCCACCCCAGACCATCATCTCGGAACCGATCACGAGCACAACGATGCCCAGTACCGTGAGCCCCAGATGTCGCAGGGGCCCGCCGCCGACCACGGTCTTGCCGGTGTTCTCGGTCTTTGCCTGACGCAGCGCGAGGCCGATAAAAGCGGCAAAGACGACGAGCAGGAGCACGGCGACCTGGCGGCTGATGAAACCGTTCCACGCCAGGGTCATGATGAGCAACGCCGGAATGACGCCGAAGATGAGATCCCGCCGGAGCACCCGCTCACCACCGACGACCTGGATCGGTTTGAGCATCGCGGCAACACCGAGCACGAGCAGGAGATTCATGATGTTGGAACCGACCGCGTTGCCCAGACTCAGGCCCCCGGAGCCGACCTGGGCCGCCCGGACCGAAACGGCGAACTCGGGCATGGATGTTCCGAAGCCAACGACGACGAGCCCCACCACCATGGGCGAGACCCCGAGACGAAGCGCGAGGCGAGACGCCCCATCAACCAGCCACGACGCACCCTGCCCAAGGCCGACAATGCCGACCACGACCATCACCCAGGGGAGGAACTGCTCAATACTCATAGCCCTCAAATCCTACAGCAATTCGTCGGACGAATTGCGGCCGCTCTCGCTTCGCTCGTGCGAGTCATCTCATGGGCTGTCGCCAGACTTGGGATGGACTGCGATAAATCGGCGCGTCCGACGCGCCGCCACAATTCGTTCGACGAATTGTCAGGCTACGTCTTGAAGATCTGCTGGCGGCGAAGTTCCTTGATGCGGTCACGAAGCCTCGCGGCCTCCTCGAATTCGAGGGTCTTGGCGGCGGTCCGCATCCGCTTCTCGAGCTCGGTGATGAGCTTGGCCAACGAAGCCGCGTTTTCGAACTCGCCCTCAACGGGTTCGGAGACCCGCGGGCTCGCACCGCCGGGGCCGTAAAAATCGAGGTTCGACATGGCCAGCAGCGGACTCGCGACATCCTTGATGATGGAGCGCGGTTCGATCCCGTGTTCGGCGTTGAACTCGGCCTGGATGGTCCGCCTTCGCTTGGTCTCGGCCAGCGCCCGCTCCATGGATCCCGTCATCTTGTCGGCATAGAGGATTGCCCGGCCGTTGAGGTTGCGCGCCGCGCGGCCGACGGTCTGGACAAGCGAAGTCTCTGAGCGCAGGAAACCTTCCTGATCCGCATCGAGGACCGCCACCAGCGACACCTCGGGCAGATCGAGGCCTTCCCGCAGGAGGTTGATCCCCACCAGTACATCGAACTCGCCGCGCCTGAGATCGGTGAGGATGGCGATGCGCTCCAGGGTTTCGATCTCCGAATGCAGATAACGGACCCGCAGACCGACCTCGGCGAGATAGGTGGTCAGATCCTCGGACATCCTCTTTGTCAGCGTCGTCACCAGCACCCGTTCGCCGCGTGCGACAACGGTGCGGATCTCGGCGAGGAGATCATCCACTTGGTGCTGCGCCGGCCGCACTTCGACCTCGGGGTCGAGCAGCCCGGTGGGCCGGATCACCTGTTCCACGATCTCGCCCGCGCTGTGCGTGAGCTCGTAGGGTCTGGGAGTCGCCGAGACAAAGATCGCCTGGTGGATCCGCTCTTCGAACTCCTCGAACATGAGCGGCCGGTTGTCGAGGGCCGATGGCAGGCGGAAACCGAAATTGACCAGATTCTGTTTGCGTGACCGGTCGCCGTGGTACATCCCGCCGACCTGGGGGATGGAGACGTGGGACTCGTCGGCGATGAGCAGAAAGTCCTCGGGGAAGTAGTCGAGGAGGGTCGGCGGCGCCTCGCCCGGCGATCGTCCGGTGAGGTGGCGCGAGTAGTTCTCGATCCCCTGGCAGTAGCCGAGCTCGGTGAGCATCTCGAGATCGAAGAGCGTGCGCTGCGAAAGCCGCTGCGCTTCGAGGAGTTTTTCCTGCCGGTTGAGTTCGGCGAGGCGATGGTCGAGCTCGTCGCGGATTCCGTCGATGGCCCTGAGCAGATTCTCGCGCGGCGTCACATAGTGGGTGCGCGGGTAGATGGGCAGGCGGTCCACGGTTTCGAGCACGCTCCCTCGAACAGGATCGATGCGTTGGATGGTCTCCACCTCGTCGCCCCAGAAGGAGACCCGCACCGCGGTGTCGTCATACGGCGGGTAGATCTCGAGGACATCGCCGCGCAGCCGGAAGCTGCCCGGCGCGAGATCGAGATTGGTGCGTTCGTACTGCATCTTCGCGAGCTGGCGCAGAACCTCCTCCAGGGGTTGTTCGGCGCCTGATTCGAAGAGCTGGAGCATGTCGAAGTAGGCCTCGGGCGATCCGAGACCGTAGATGCAGCTCACCGAGGCGACGATGAGGACATCACGACGCTCGAAGAGCGAGCGGGTCGCCGACAACCGGAGGCGTTCGATCTCTTCGTTGATCGAGGTCTCTTTTTCGATATAGGTGTCCGATGACGGGACGTAGGCCTCGGGCTGGTAGTAGTCGTAGTAGGAGACAAAGTACTCGACGGCGTTGGTTGGGAAGAACCCCTTGAACTCCTGATAGAGCTGTGCCGCCAGCGTCTTGTTGTGGCACAGCACCAGGGTCGGTCGGTTGGTGATCTCCACGACCTTGGCCATGGTGAAGGTCTTGCCCGAGCCGGTGACACCGAGCAGCGTCTGGTAGGCCAGACCCCCTTCAACACCCTCCACGAGCCGCTCGATGGCGGCTCCCTGGTCGCCCGCCGGTTCGAACGGGGTATCGAGAACAAATCGCTTGCTGCTCACCAGGGGATTGTAGCGCCTGAAATCAATTATGAATTATGAGTTATGAATTATGAATGACGTCGCAACCGGCATTCAAGCACGAAAGCAGATCCGTTGCGATGCAATTCATAATTCATAACTCATAATTCGAAATTATCTTATGGCATCGAGTACGGCACGGCCAGCGCGGTACCGGCCAGCTGCGCCTCCACAAAGAGACTGATCTCCTCCACCTCACCGCGGGTGACCGACCTGTCTACGAGCGCCTCACGGGCCAGACGTTTAAACTCACCCATGACGGGGAAGGGGTCGTCCTGTTTTTTTAGGTGGACCGAGAACGCATCCAGATTTCGTTTCAAACGCATTCGTTCCGCGGGTTGCACGTCCCCCGCCACATATGCCATCACCCGTTGCGAGGCGCCGGCATACCCGGCCCAGACGGTCTTGCGCATGATGGTCGAACCGGTGAAGAGCGCCGCGATGAGCACCACGATTCCCAGCCCGCAGCCGATGGTGGCCCACCGCCCGGAAGCGCTCCCCGTCTTCCATGCCGGCTTGTCCGCACGGCCCGCCGCCATGAGTTCCGGCGACAAGGTCGGCGACGGCTTCGGGGCCGGTGCTCCGTCGGTTCCGGTCTCGACCGGGGTCGTCTCGTCGTTTTCCGTGTTCATCCCCTTATTGTAATGCGGCGGGTTGAGAAGGTTAGGAAGTTAGGAAGTTAGGAAGTCAGCGCTCCCTTTGGTCGCTAGTGAGGAGTGAGGGGGTGAGCGCTCACCTCCTAACCTCCTCACCCGCGAGCGACCGAGCGAAGCGAGACAGCGAGCGCTACAATCCCCCCATGAGCAACCTTCTCGAACGCAACTCCGCCATGCTTCTGGTCATCGATGTCCAGGAGCGCATCAACACCGTCATGACCGATCAGAGCCACATCCCCCGCCTCGAGGTCCTGGTCGAGGCATGCCGCGCCCTCGATGTCCCCATCATCGGCAGCGAGCAGTACCCCAAGGGTCTCGGCCCCACCGTCGAGCCACTCGCCGGACTTCTCGGGGGAACTCCCGCCGCCAAGAACACCTTCTCCTGTGCACGCGACACAGGAATTCGCGAGGCGATCGCGGCGGCCGGACGCGCGCAGGTGATCGTCACCGGGATCGAGACCCACGTCTGCGTGCTTTCGACCGCCCTCGATCTCATCGGCGCCGGCTACCGGGTCCACGTCCCCCACGACGCCGTCAATTCCCGCCGGGATGCCGACAAGGACTGGGCGCTCGAGCGCATGCAACAAGCCGGCGTCACCATCACCACCACCGAATCGGCACTCTTCGAGCTCCTCGAACGCTGCGACACCGACGACTTCAAAACCGTCGCCAAGCTGGTCAAGAAGCTACCGGTTCCGTAGATCGTGATCCGTGGCCAGCCGTAGGGTCGACGCCCCCAACACCTGAGCCGCCGCGACGATGGCGCCGTCCTAGTTAGAGATTCCGTACCGAAGAGCGATCTCGATCCCCGCGACGATGAGCGGGTAGTCCGTTCGAACCGGGGTGTGTCCATGCCGTTCAAGCTCGAAACCGATGACGGCGCCCGCCCCCTCACCCAGGGCCAGAACGTGATCGGCCGCACCGATGAGGCCGACATCTGCGTCGACAAAACCGAGGTCGCGCGCTGTCACGCCATGATCACGGTCCAGGGCACCTCGGCCGTCATCGAGGACCTGGGTTCCAAGAACGGAACCTATTTCAACGGTCGACAGATCGACGGCCCCACCGCCCTCAACAACGGCGACGAGATCTGGCGGGCGTTCGATCTCAAGCTACAGGTTGAGGTCGGATTAGGGCGCTTCTGGGAAGGTGGTTCCGATCTTCTCCCAAGCCTCTGTCTCGCTGTCGCAGACATGGAGGATCTGCTCGAGCATGACGATGGAGAAGATCTCACGAACCTTGCTGCTGCAGCCAAAGACCGCCAGTCTCCCCTGGTAGACCTTCAACCTTGTGTAGAGCCGGACCAGGATCCCGATCCCGGCGCTGGTCAGGATGGTCACCCTGGTGAAGTCAAAGACGACGAACCGCGTCTCTTCATCGACCAACTGCGAGGCCGACTCCCACAACTGACCCGCCGCATCTTCGTTGAAGACGCCGCTGAGGTGGGCGACGAGGGCTCCCTCGCGCCCTGCGGGGGTTTCATAGGTCACATGCATCAGAAACCTGAATCGACTTCGAGCTTAGCACCCCTGTAGACCTCGGGAGCAGTTCCGTCCAAACTCAAAGACAGCGTACCCGAATAAGCAACACGATCCGGTTTTGCCCCGAGCGGGGTGCAAATCCGCGTCCCTGGACCGAGGGGGAAGTCGTGGCAGTCATGCGGAGGGGGTTCTGCTCACCCGTGAGGCCGGATTCACGCTGCCGGCCGACCCGGAGATGGATGACCGACTCGCCGAGGTCGACTATCTCGAAGAGAGCATCGGGCCGACCGGGCTCCTCTCCCTCCACCCTGTGCGTAACATGAGCGATCGGGAGATCTGGCAGATCAACGCCCTGGCTCGGTAAATCGCAGTCGCCGTCTTCGACTCCTCACTGGCGTGCCTGCCGGCACGGAGTTCCGAACGAAGCCCGGACGCCCGCCATTCGCTTGCAGGTCACCACCATGGCTGCGATAATCAAGTCACAGTGATCAAGCTCGACATCCGACCAGCCGATGGCGATCGTTTCGAATTCGCCGTCGAGACCGATGTCATCATCGGCCGTTCGAATCTGGCGGATGTGACGATTTCCGACCGGTTTCTGTCGCGCCGACACGCACGCCTCTTTCGCGATGGAGACGACTGGCAGATCGAGGATCTCGGGTCGCGCAACGGCACCCTCGTCAACGGGGTGAAGATTTCGGCGCCGACCGCGGTCGCCCCGGGGGACGTGATCGGAATCTCAGCGTCCATTCTCGAGGTCAGCGGCGCCAATGCTCGACGGACAGAGACCGTCGATGACGGCACACGTACGATCTTCCGCGCCGCGGAGACGATTCTCGGCGAGTCGAAACAGGCCATGTCTCGACCCGACGTCGCAGACCAAGAGGAGCTCCGTCGCGCCGCAGATCAGCTCCGGGTGATGGTCGATGTCCACCAGGCTATGGCCGAGTCGATGACCGTGGAGGAGCTCTTTGACCGGGTTCTGGACCGGGTCTTTGTTCACTTTCAACCGCAGAACGGTGCGATCTTCCTGCTCGAGGACGACGCGCTGGTCCGGGTGGTCAGTCGTTCGACATCGGCCTCCGAAGACTCCTTTCCAGAGTCGCAGAGCCTCGCCGCCGAGGTCATCGACAAGGGCCTGGCGGCCGTGGTCTACGACACGAGCACCGATGAGAGGTTCCATAAGGCCGAGAGTCTGCTCATGGCCGGGGTGCGCAGCCTGGTGGCCGCCCCCCTCCTCACCGGGGCGGGCGCCCTCGGCATGATCGTTCTCAGCTCACAGCTCGCGCAGCGAGAGTTCCGCGAACAGGACATGGAGCTGTTGGTGGTGGTCGCCTCTGCCGTCGGTCTGCGGATGCGCAACCTCGCGCTTGCCGAAGAGGCCGCCGAACGAAAACGATTCGAACGTGACGTTGCCCTTGCCAGACGAATCCAAGTCAATTTCCTGCCGCCGGAGACGCCCCAGCCGCCAGGGTTGGAGATCTACGGAGGCAACATCCCGTCCCGCGGTGTCTCGGGCGACTACTACCAGGTCGTCGAGAGAGAGGACCACGGCGATGTGGCGGTCATCATCGCCGATGTCTCGGGCAAAGGCATCGCCGCCTCGCTGCTCACCGGCTATGTCGACGCCCTCTGCCTCGCGTATCTCGGTGAGGGCCACCCACCTGAGGAAATCTTCAACCGGGTGTCGCCGCAGATGAACAGCAAGACTCCGGTCGAGTCATTCGCCACGGCATTCCTCGGTCTTCTCGATCCGGCAACCGGTCGATTGACCTTCGCCAGCGCCGGCCACGACCCGGTGGCCCTGGTCCGATCCTCGGGGGAGCTCGAGTGGCTCATGCCGACGGGGATGCCTCTCGGTTTGATGCCCACTGCAACATACACCGCGTCCGAAGCGACTCTGGAACCCGGTGACACCATGGTTCTCTACACCGACGGTATCACCGAGGCCGCCGATCCCGATGAGGAGGAGTTCGGTCGCGAACGCCTCGGCGAGTGCTGCGTGGAGAATCGTGAGCTTCCGGTGGACCAACTGGCGGAGAAGCTCCAAACAACCGTCGACGATTTCGTCCAGGGCGTCCCCTACCACGACGATCGAACGCTGGTTATCCTGCGGCGAGTTCAGGCCTGAATTCTCAATTTTAAATTCTTAATTTTGAATTATTTACGATCCATTGTCGCCGCAAGCTTCCAGCTTGCGACCTGAAGATGGTACACCCCAGAAGCGCGGCTGGAATCCGGAACTCGGCAACCCCGACGACCTGGAGTTCTGGCGAATCAACGGTAGCGACAAGATCGCACGGTTCTCACCAATGTTGTTCTAGTACCTGAGCAACGCCGCGATGGAGTCGTGCTTGCCGAGCCTCTTGGCCGCCGGGCCGTCGATGACTTCGACCTTGCCGCCCATTTCGAGGACGGTCTGGCTGAGCCGGTCGAGGGTCTGGGCCACGGCTTTGACCTTGGCGCCGCAATAGGGGCACGGCCCTTTGGTCTCGGGCGAGTAGGATCCGCAGTCGGGGCACTCGCCACCCTTGACCTTGAGCTTCTTGTCGTAAACCAGCTTCCAGACCCGGCCTTGATTGATGGCGTCGAGGACGGGGGCGAAACCGGCCACCGCCTTACCGCCGTCGTGGAGCTCCGCCTCGAGACCTTCGATGAGCTTGGACTCCTGCTCGCGCTCCATCATCAGCTGAAGCTTGAGAATTCCCTCGAAGACCTCCTTCTTGCTCGCGATCACCGGCATGGTGATGGTCCGCACGAGCTTGCCCTGGAGCCGGCGCGGCAGCAACCGGACGAGTTGGGCGGTGGCTTTCTTTGTGCCGGCCACGATGAGCCGATCGAAGGGCTCCTGCAGGGCGAGGTCGTGAAGGGCGTCAATCACTATTTTCGCGTGCAACGCCACCTCTTCGTCGTGGCGGCGTTGGTGCCTGCCCTGCGACCGCCACTGATCGGTACCGAGGGCCCGGGACCGCGAGGTAGTGTCGAAGATCAGATCCTCGTGCTCGGTGATCTCCCCCATGTAGGAGGTGAAGATTCGGGCCCGTGTCGTGCTGGTGAGCACGACACCATAGCGCTCGTTCTCGTCCATGGCCTCGACGATGGGACGCAGAAAGGCTCCCGTGCGCCAGTGGGCCGAGGCTGCGAAGGACAGGCCGAGTTCGTTGATCTCGGCGAGCTTGGTCGGTGTGTTCACCACCACCACGGCGGCGCGTCCTTTGGGGCGGAGCTTCTTCACCAGATCGAGGGCCCGGCGGCTGGCGACAGCCAACTGCCGGTCGGGACCATGCGTCGCCTTGAGATCCTTGAGCAGGGCCTCGGCCTGCACGACAAATCCTCTCTTCCGGTTTGCCGGCTTGTTCTGATCGATATCCAGATACAAGGTGAGAGTGAACGTCTCCTGTTGTGTCAGAGTATGCAGACGACTCAAAACACCTCTTCCAAGCATGATCACCTCCGTCGGATTGTGGGCTATCTTCCATGGTACCGCGTCTCGATCTGATTCGTAGGACAAATTGAAACCGGATACAATTCCGGACTCGGAGGACCGCTATGAAGGAGTACGACGTCCGAAATCTCGCCTGCCCGGGCCCGGTGCTCAAGCTCCGCGGGCTGCTCGAGGAGGGCGAACGAGAGATCCAATTCTGGGTGGCGGATGACCTGTGTCGGTCAAACGTCACTCGTTTCGCCGCCTCGCGCAAGATCGAAACCGAGGTTGAAACCAATGACGACGGCACCTTCCATGTGACCTTCCACGCGGGCGACGGACTGAGCGAAGCTCCCTCCGGCGGGGAGGATCTTCTCACCAGCGATTCCCCGATGGCCGCCGGCCCGACGGTGGTGCAGATCTCCGCCTCGACCATGGGCTCGGGTGACGACGAACTCGGAGCTCTCCTGATGCGCTCCTTCGTCAAGACACAGGCCGATCTTGAAGACCCACCCGACGCGATGATTTTCTACAACTCCGGTGTCGAGTTGTGCTGCGAGGGCTCGCTGCTGCTCGACGATATTCGGGCTCTCGAAGCGTCGGGGATCGAAGTCATCGCCTGCGGCACCTGCCTCAACTATTTCGAACTCGGCGACAAACTGGCGGTGGGAAGGGTGACCGACATGCTCGAGATCGCGGGTCGCCTCGCATCCGCCGGGCGCGTGATCAGACCGTGATCTACCTCGACCACGGTGCGACATCGTGGCCAAAAGCGCCGGGAGTGGTCGAGGCCGTGGCCCATTTTCTCGAGCATGAAGCCGGCAACCCCGGCCGCGGTGGTCACCGGCTGACGGTGGCGGCGTCCCGTGCCATCGAAGCCGCCCGCGAAGATGTCGCTTCCCTGCTCGGGGCTCCTCCCGAGCGGACGCTTTTGGGACCCGGTGCGACATTCTGGCTCAACACGGTGCTGCTGTCCCGGCTCGATCCTGGCGATCGGGTCGTCACCTCGGCGCTCGAGCACAACGCGGTCATGCGGCCGTTGCGCCAGCTTGAAGCGTCTCGAGGCATCGAGATCGTGGTCGTACCGGGCGAGGGCCCGGATGGCCTGCCCGCCGCCGAGGACTTCAAGGCTCGGGTCGAAGAAGCGCCCACCGCCCTTGTCGTCCTGACTCACGCCTCCAACGTCACCGGCGCGGTCTTACCGGTGGCCGAGATAGCTCGCGCTGTGGCGCCGACGCCGGTCCTGGTCGACGGCGCCCAGACCGCCGGGAGTCTGCCCGTCGATTTTTCTCACCTCGGGGCCGCCGCCTATGTCTGTTCCGGTCACAAAGGACTGCTCGGGCCGTCGGGAGTAGGGCTCCTTTTGCTCGACGAGAACTTCGAAGTCGAGCCGCTGATTCGTGGCGGGACGGGTTCGAGGTCCGAGAGTGAAGAAATGCCGGACCACCTTCCCGACAGCCTCGAAGCGGGGACTCCGAACGGCTCGGGCATCGCCGGCCTCGGCGCCGCCTGTCGTTGGTTGACCGACCGCGGGATCGCGGCCGTGGCCGAGCACGAGCAGCACCTCACGCGTCGGCTCGCCGACGGCCTCCGCGAGATCTCGAGGGTGAGCCTCCAGGGCCGGCACGACGATTCGTCTCACACCGGAATTCTCAGCTTCACCATCGACGGCGCCGACAATGGCGAACTCGCCGACCGCCTCGACCGCGAACACGGGATCATGCTCCGCGCCGGGTTGCACTGCGCCCCGGCCGCGCACCGCCGGCTCGGCTCCTTTCCCGATGGCACGCTGCGCGCCGGGATCGGGCCTTTCAACACCGCCGACGATGTGGATGCACTGGTCGGAGCAGTGCATCAGCTCTCAGTTTTTGGTTTTTAGTTATTAGTGGCATCGCCCATCGCACCCATCTCACAGGAAGAAACCGTGCGATGAAAACTAAGAACTCAAAACTAAGAATTGAGAACTCGATTGGTGGCATACTCATCACATGACGACGGCAGATTCCACGGTCATCGGAGTCGATCTCGGCGGCACCAAGGTTGCCGTTGGTCGGGTACACGAGGGCGAGCTCTTTCAGCTGGTCAAGCACAGCGTTCCGGCCCACGAGGACATGGACACCGTACTCGCGGTTGTGATGGACGCCATCACCGATGTGATGACTCCCGAGGTCGTCGCCATCGGCTGCGGTGTTCCCAGCGTCGTCGATGTGGTCGAAGGCATCGTCCGTGAGGTCGGCAACATTCCTTCGTGGAAAGCGGTTCCGCTCAAGGCGAAACTCGAGCGGCGATTCGGCATTCCTGCGGTCATCGACAACGACGCCAACGCTTTTGCCCTCGGCGAACTCGTCTTCGGCGCCGGCCGGGGACGCCGCCACCTGGTGGGAATCACCCTGGGCACGGGACTCGGCGCCGGCGTTGTGATGGACGGCCGACTGCTCCACGGCGCCAATTGCGGTGTCGGCGAACTCGGGAAGACGGCGCGCAAGGGGATGCGCCTCGAAGACTGGTGCGCCGGTCCCTACTTCCGACGCGAGTGGGGCGCCGGCGCCGACGAATTCCACCGACGGGCCCGACAGGGCGACCCGGAGGCATTGCGGGTCTTCGAGTGCTACGGCGAGGAACTCGCGACCACGATCATGCGCGCACTCTATGTCTACGACCCGGAGCTCATCGTCCTGGGCGGATCCATCAGCACCGCCTTCGCTTTCTTCGAAAGAACGATGCGTCAGGGCCTCGAGAACTTCGCCTATCCGCACATCATCGACCGGCTGATCATCGAACGGAGCCGGCTCGACCACGTGGCGGTGCTCGGCGCCGCTGCGCTGACCCTCGACGGCAGCCCGGCTCTGCCGCCGGCCGTTCCCTGACCGCCATCCATGCAGCTCGCCACCATTGACTGGATCGTCATCGCGGTCTGCCTGGCGGCGGCATTCGCCCCCGCGCTCTACTACGCCCGGCGGGCGAGTCGGAACACAACCGAGTTCTTCGCCTCGGGACGGACGGCGCCGTGGTGGCTCATCGGCACCTCCATGGTGGCCACCACCTTCTCCACCGACACCCCGAACCTCGTGACCGATTTTGTCCGCACCAACGGGGTGTCACAGAACTGGGAGTGGTGGGCCTTCTTGCTCACCGGGATGCTCACCGTCTTCTTCTACGCCCGTTTGTGGCGGCGCTCGGGAATCCTCACCGATCTCGAGTTCTATGAGCTCCGTTATTCGGGCAGGTCTGCAGCGTTTGTCCGCGGCTTCCGGGCGGTCTATCTCGGTCTCTTCTTCAACTGCACCATCATGGCCGCCGTCACCCTGGCCGCAGTCAAGGTCGCCAACGTGATGCTGGGTTGGGATCGGCTCCAGACCGTCATCGTGTGCGGTCTGATCTGCGTGGTTTTTTCGGCCCTGGCCGGTCTCTGGGGAGTGATGGCGTCGGATCTCATCCAGTTCACAATCGCCATGGTCGGTGTGGTCGCTGCGGCGTATGTGGCGCTTTCTCAGCCTGAGGTCGGTGGCCTCTCCGGTCTTGTCACCCGAATTGATCCCGCCACTCTGAGCCTGTTGCCCGACTTCTCCGACTGGGGTCTCACTCTTTCGGTGCTCATCATCCCGCTCACCATCCAGTGGTGGGCCGTGTGGTACCCGGGCGCCGAACCCGGCGGCGGCTCCTACATCGCCCAACGGATGCTCGCGGCAAAGGATGAGAAGAACGCCATGGCCGCCACCCTGTGGTTCAACATCGCCCACTACGCGCTGCGACCCTGGCCGTGGATCATCGTCGCCCTGTGCTCCATCCTGGTCTTTCCCACTCTGGCGGACATCAAGACCGCGCTGCCCCACGTCTCGGACGATCTGATCGGCAACGACCTCGCCTACCCCGCCATGCTGACCCTCCTGCCGGCGGGTCTGCTCGGCCTGCTGGTTGCGTCGCTCCTCTCGGCTTATGTCTCGACCATGTCCACCCACCTTAACTGGGGCTGTTCCTATCTCGTCCACGATCTTTACCGGCGCTTTCTCCGGCCCGACGCCTCCGAACGCCGGCTCGTGTGGTTGTCCCGCGTCATGACCGTGGTGCTGATGGTCTTCACCGGCGCCACGGTCTTTCTGCTCTCGACCGCCGGTGAAGCCTTTCACCTGCTGCTCTCCATCGGCGCCGGGACCGGGCTCATCTATCTGCTTCGCTGGTTCTGGTGGCGGATCAACGCCTGGTCCGAGATCGCGGCCATGGCCGCGTCGTTCACCATCGCGATGGGACTCTTCATCGCCCGCAAGGGTGGTCTCGAACTCTCGTCACACGCCGCCCTCGTGTGGTCGGTGGGGCTGACCACCGTGGTGTGGGTCGCAGTGACCTTTCTCACGCCACCGGCCGACCTCGAAACCCTGAGACGGTTCTATCGAAAGGTGCACCCCGCGGGTCGCGGCTGGGCCAGGATCGTGGGAGACGATGAGGTCGCCAAAGCCGAGGACAGCCTGTCGTTGGCCGTTCTGGGGTGGGTCCTGGGTTGCACCTTTGTCTACTCGGTTCTCTTCGGCACCGGCGCCCTGCTCTACGGCCAGTGGCTGCAGGGTGGGCTGTGCTTCACCGTCGCTGCCGGCACCGGGATCGGGTTGATTCGGGTAGTGCCGATGATCTGGAATGAAGGAGAGGGCTCCCATTAGCGTCGTATCACTGTCACCCTGAGCACCGCCACGCCGGCGTGGCGGCGGCGATCATGACTCCATCCAAACTCTCCAAGCCGCATTTCGATCCCGATCCCGATCCCGTTCCCGGATGGCCGATTTCGGGATCGGGATCGGGATCGGGAACGGCCACTGACAACTGCGGTATGATTCTCCGTCGCAGGATGAACCATGACTAACGCAACCCCTCGTGATCTCCTCATCGTCTTCGGCTCGGTACAGCGCGTCATGCGTGCCGAGCGCGCGGCACGTGACCGCGGTCTCGATGTGGACGTGGTGCCGGCGCCGCGATCGGTGAGCTCGGAGTGCGGGATGGTCCTCGAGGTCCGGAGTGCGGAATCCGGCGCTATGGCCGAGGTTCTCGACACGATCAAGCTGACGCCGAAGGCGGTCTACCGCAACCAAACCGGAACCTGGACGCCGAGCACCCTGCGATCCACCGAGGCCGTCAACGTCGTCAAGCTCACCGAAGGCTCAGCCTATGGCGGCTGTGGCGCCAAGCTCTCGAAGGGGCTGCTCCACACCGTCCTCTGTGGTCTGCCACGGCTCGAGTCCGAGGATCTCATCGTCGGTATCGAGTCCGCCGATGACGCCGGGGTGATGAAGGTCTCCGACGAACTCGCCATCATCCACACCACCGACTTCTTCCCACCCATGGTGGACGACCCCTACACCTTCGGTCGAATCGCCGCGACCAATGCCCTCTCCGATGTCTGGGCCATGGGCGGAAAACCGCTCGCCGCCATGAATCTCGTGAGCTACCCGCTCAAGGCGCTCGGGAAGGACGCCCTCAAGGAAATCCTTCGGGGCGGACTCGAGGCCATGGCCGAATCCGGCGCAGTCCTCGCCGGAGGCCACACCGTCGAGGGCGCCGAGCTGCTCTATGGCCTCGCCGTCACCGGCACCGTCCACCCCGACAAGGTCTGGCGCAACGGCGGCGCGTTGCCGGGTGATGTCCTCGTTCTCACAAAACCGCTCGGAACCGGGCTGGTCACCACCGCCGCCAAGGGCGGGATGGCGGCGGCCGACCATGTCACCACTGCGATGCGCTGGATGACGACTCTCAACAAGGACGCCGCAGATGCGCTCCATGGCGCCGACCCACACGCCGTCACCGATGTCACAGGCTTTGGCCTCGCCGGTCACGCCGCCGAAATGGCCGAGGCTTCGGGCTGCGCCATCGAGCTCGATCTCGATGCCCTGCCCGTCATGCCGGGCGCCCTTGAAGCCGCGGCAACCGGACTGGTTCCCGTGGGCGCGGGCAAGAACCGGACGAGCATCGCCGCGGTGCTCGAAATCGCCGACGGCGCCGACGAGCTCCGGGTCGATCTCGCTCTCGATCCCCAAACCTCCGGCGGCCTCCTCGCCGCCGTGTCCGCCGAGGCCGCCGAGACCATCGTCCGCCGCCTCCCCGGCGCTGCCATCGTCGGCCGCGTCGTCAAGGGTAAGCCCGGCGTCGTTCGGCTGCGGTAGACGGGTATTGCCTCCAGCAACGCGATGGGAGCATCAAGCTCAGAGGCGCGCTCCTGAGCCCGGCTTTCCATCGCCCTTCGCGAGCGGTAGGCAAAGGCTGGCGAACGAATGTCAGCCGTGTCAGGCTACCGTGGACATTCGGACGTCCCGGGCCACGTTGATGGCCCGCTCAACAAAGCGAATCTCGGAGGTTCATGGGCTCGCTACCGATCGCCGCCGCGCTTTCGATCACCGCAGCCGTTCTGCTCGGCGCGGCGGTTTGGAGATATCGGATCGGATCTCCACGAAGCGCATTCCTGCTGATTCTGGCGGCCGGTCTCCTTCTTCGGTGCGCGGCGGCGACCGACCACTTCCTCCACCCCTGGGACGAGCGGTACCACGCGTTGGTTGCCAAGAACATGATCGATCAACCGCTGCGACCAACCCTCTACCGAGATCCCGTTCTCCCTTACGACACCACGCACTGGTTCTCAAATCACGTTTGGCTCCACAAACCGCCCCTGACCATGTGGCTCATGGCGGGAGGCATACGGATCATCGGGATCGACGAGATCGGGCTGAGGCTTCCCGGTGTTCTGCTTTCGACCCTGGCGATCATCGCCACGTGGGGCATCGGTCGGCGGTTGTTCAACGACCGCATCGCTCTGCTCGCGGCGGGTCTGCACGCGGCCAACGGGCAATTGCTGGATCTCGCGGGAGGGCGGGTCCCGTCCGATCACGTGGACAGCCTAGCCATCGTGTTGATCTCGTTCGCGTTCCTGCTCGCGCTCGATCGGCGACGCAACCTCGCGTGGCCATGGGTGGTCGCCATCGGTGGGCTCACCGGTGCCGTACTGTTGACCAAGTCGGCCATCGCCCTTCTCGTTCCCGTGGTCTGGGCCGTCGCGGCGTGGCGTTCGGATCGGCCGTGGCAAATCGTCCGGAAAACTCTGCTCCTTCTCGCGGTCGCGGCAGCGATCTGGATGCCGTGGCAGCTCCACATCCGCGCCGAGTTCCCCATCGAGGCGAATTGGGAGTCCGAGTACGCCATTCGTCACCTCTTCGAGGTCCTCGAGGAGCACGATCAGCCCTGGTGGTTCTTCTTCCAACAGCTCTTCCGGACCGCCGGACTCACAGCATGGATCGCGATCGCCTGGTTCACGACCCACGTGCTCAGGAAAGGGGCCACGGCCGAAGGTCGGGCCATTCTCGTTTGGATCGCAATACCGACCCTCGTCTTCACTCTCGCTTCGACCAAGATGCCGGCCTATGCATCGATCGCCGCGCCCGCGGTCTTCCTCGCCATCGCGTCGTTCTGGTGGAGGCTCCACGATGCCTCAAGGCACGATGATCGACACCCGATTCGACGGACGGGTCTCGTCGTGCTGATGGTCCTGACCCTGCTGCTTCCGGCCGTCTACACCGTCGAACGCCTCAAGCTCCACCCCGGTTACGACCGGAACCCCGTTTGGGCGCAACAGCTGCGCGAGCTCCCACGAATTCTGGGCCCCGGTCCAGCAGTGATCTTCGGATCGGATCACGCCATCGAGACCATGTTCTATACGCCGTACATCGCGTATCCGCATCCGTCTCCGAGCGGGGCAACCATCCGCTCGCTCCGCGATTCGGGCTACCGGGTGTTTGTTTCGCACGCCTCTGAACCCGGTGTTCCCGTCGCTCTTCCCGTGCGGTAGCCAGGCAACCGGTCCGCGTTCTCTCGAGGG
>RCNF010000076.1_pt1 | contig 40043 bp, 39 predicted proteins | sample 2041311 | NCBI WGS metagenome assembly RCNF01 (sample SAMN09708228, study PRJNA481090) | Marine sediment metagenome, whole genome shotgun sequencing project. | biome: marine sediment; feature: ocean; material: sediment; isolation source: Sewage treatment plant 2 marine sediment (STP2) ...
AGCGGGGGCAGGATTTGAACCTGCGACCTTCGGGTTATGAGCCCGACGAGCTGCCAGACTGCTCCACCCCGCAACGGCGAACGGGACTATACAAACAAGCCCCGGCCATAACAAGGATTAAAGCGCTATTTATCGATCTTATTTTGGGCTATGCCCGCCCCGGGGCCGAAACTAGCCTAATACTCGCGTGCACAGGGCCCATAGCCACCCAGGGACAATGCCTAATGCGAGCACCGCAAGTGCGTTCAAACTGAGGACAATACGGGTATCCGTGCTGGCCAGCAGCACTGCCTTATCCGCATTTTCCTCGAAATACATGTACCAGATCACGCGCAGGTAATAGTAGGCGCCGACTACCGAGGCCATCACCATCAGGACAGCCAGCGCAGGGTTACCAGCGCTCAGAACCGCATCAATAACATTCAGCTTGCCGAAGAAACCGACTAGCGGCGGAATTCCAGCCATGCTCAACATGACCAGCATCATCATCAGTGCAAACCACGGGCTGCGCGCATTTAGCCCTTTAAAATCTGCCAGATTCTCAGCCTCAAAGCCGCGGCGGCACAACAAGATGACCATCCCGAATGCAGCTGCCGCTGAGATCACGTACGTCAACGTGTAGAACAGTGCCGCAGCATTGCCCTTCGCCGTGCCACAATACATCGCCGCCAAAATGAAGCCTACGTGCGCGATCGTTGAATAGCCCAGCATGCGTTTAATATTCGTTTGTGCGATAGCCACGATATTGCCGAGCAACAACGACAGAACCGCGATCACCAGCACCATATCGCCCCAAGCAGCGTGCAACCCTCCCAGACCATCCACAAGGATGCGCAGGATCAGCGCCAGTGCAGCAAGCTTTGGAGCCGATGCGATGTACAGCGTTACCGGTGAACGAGCACCCTCGTACACATCAGGCAGCCACATATGAAACGGAACTGCGCCAAACTTAAAGCCAATGCCAACAATCAGGAAAGCGAGTCCAAACCATAGCGACAAATTGTTAAGGCTGGGATCTGCAGCGACAGCCTGAGCGATCTCATCAAACTGAATGCTGCCAGTGACACCGTAAATCCAGGAGATCCCGTACAACAAGGCACCCGAAGCAATGGCTCCGAGCACGAAATATTTCATTGCGGCTTCCGCCGACTTGGCGCTGTTTCGATCGAATGCCACCAGGGCATATAACGACAGTGCGAGCGTTTCCAGTCCGAGGTACATGGTCAGGAGACTGTTCGCCGAAATCATGATTAACATACCGAGCAATCCGAACATGCCCAGAATGTAGTACTCACCCTTGCGCAGGTCATTCGCGCGCAAATAGTCTCTGGCATACAAGAACGAGAGCGCAACCAATCCGGTCGCGGAAAGCTTAAGCACGTGTGATAGAGAGTCACTGACGTAGCTGCCGCTGAATATAACAACGCGGTGTGGCGGCGCGCTCGCAATTATCGACCAACCTGTGATGAACAATGCTGCTATCGCCATCCAGAACGTCAATACGCGATGCTCGTCATCAACAAACAGGTCGGCTATGAGAACTACACAGATCAGGCCCAACAGAACCATCTCCGGCGAGGCAATCATGAAATCTGAAGCCGTCATGGCAACACCTGTCCAAGCTTTGAGTGCCCTATCTGTTCTACCAGTTGATCAACCGTTGCACTCATCATATCCACCAGCGGTGCCGGCCAAAGTCCGAGTAGCAATACTGACGCAGCAAGAACGCCCAGGACGATGAACTCGCGGGTATTCACGTCCTGCAATTTGGCAACATTTTCGTTGGCAACCTCACCATAGATCACGCGTTTGATCATCCAAAGCGTGTAAGCCGCGCCGAGAATCAATGTGCTCGCGGCAAAAAATGCGAACCAGAAATTAGCCTTGAAGCTTGCGATGATGACCATGAATTCACCAACAAACCCTGAAGTTCCTGGCAAACCTGAATTCGCCATTGCGAACAAGACCATGAAGGCGGCATAAATCGGCATGGTGTTCGCGACGCCACCGTAGTCAGCAATCTCGCGGCTGTGCATGCGGTCGTACAACACGCCAACACACAGGAACATCGCACCCGATATCAAACCGTGCGACACCATTTGTACCATGCCACCAACAATACCGAGGGCAGCACCCTGTACGTCACCCAGACCATCACTAATAGACCAGAGCAGGAAGAAGCCGAGCGTTACAAAGCCCATATGCGCAATCGACGAATAGGCGATCAGTTTCTTCATGTCGCGCTGCATCAATGCGACGAGGCCGATGTACACCACGGCAATCAATGAAAGCGTGATCATCAGTGGTGCGAAGTATTCGCTGCCATCGGGAACAATCGGCAGAGACAAGCGAATAAAGCCGTAGCCACCCATCTTCAACATGATGGCGGCAAGAATCACCGAGCCGCCCGTTGGAGCTTCAACGTGAGCGTCAGGCAACCATGTGTGCACCGGCCACATCGGTACCTTCACCGCGAACGCAATCAGGAATGCAATGAAGATGAATTTCTGTGTACCCAGCTCGAGCGGCTCATTCATAAAACCGAACAAATCGAAACTGCCGGTCTGTCCATACAGATAGATGAACGCAACCAACATCAGAACGGAACCAAGGAACGTGTAGAGAAAGAACTTGATCGTCGCATAGACGCGTCGTGCACCGCCCCAGATTCCTATAATCAGGAACATGGGAACCAGCATCGCTTCCCAGAACACATAGAACAGCAGTGCGTCCAGCGCCGAGAAGACGCCAATCATCAACCCTTCGAGAATCAGGAAGGCTGCGAAATATTGTGCGGGTCGGGACTTAATGGTGTCCCAGGCCGAATAAATGACCAGCGGCGTTATAAATGTGGTCAACAGAATAAGCGGTGCAGAAATTCCGTCGACGCCGAGGTAATAGTACGCCTCCAGCGCGCCGATCCACGCAACACGTTCTACGAACTGCATGTGAGCCGTCGAATTATCGAAACCGATGTACAGCAGAATACTGACCAGCAGTGTCAGCAGCGATACACCAAGAGCTACAAGCCTCATCAACCCGGCTTTCGAGGACGACGAATCACCGTCATCACCGATAGCGAGCAGCAACAAGCCGCCGACTATCGGCAGCCATATAAGAATGCTTAGAATGTGTTGCGCTACGAACATGTTCGTCCCTGACCTACCCGATCCACATCAGCCACCCAAGTAATAAAGTCAGGCCGATAATCATCGCGAGCGCGTAGGTGTATAAGTAACCCGACTGGATGCGACGCATGACGCCAGCCAACCTGCCGACCATATTTGCGGTGCCGTTTACCAGAATGCCATCGATCACTAACTGATCGCCCTTCTCCCAGAGGAACTTGCCCGCCGCACGACCGCCCGCTGCAAAACCGCGGATATAGAGATCGTCGAAGTAGTACTTGCGCTCCAATAGAGCATACAGTCCCGACAGTTTCTCTTTGATCACGGCAGGAATATCCGGGCGCTTCAAATAGAGGAACCAGGCCGTAAAAGTGCCCGCCACGGCCAGCCAGAATACCGGCGTCATGTAAGCGTGCAGCAATAATCCCATGCTGCCGTGGAAGCTCTCGCCAATGTGCGCGAGAACGTCATGTTCCTGGTGCACAACAATCGCATCCCCGAAGTAATTCGCGAATAGCACGTCCTTGACAGTGAACCAGCCTATAACCGCAGACGGGATTGCCAACAGAATCAGCGGAGTCGTAATCACCCATGGAGTTTCGCGCAAATGTGATTTTGTCTCGGCATCCATGCGTTCTTCACCATGAAACACGAGAAAGAACATGCGGAACGAATACAGTGCCGTCACGAACACACCGAGAAGGACGCTCAGGTAGGCAATCCAGTACACCGCACCCTGGCCATGCCAATGCGATTCCTTAACGGCTTCGATCAAAAGATCTTTCGAGAAGAAACCACTGGTCCCCGGAAAGCCGATCAGCGCGAGCGACCCGATCAGAGCGGTCCAATACGTAATAGGCATGTACTTGCGCAGGCCACCCATCTTGCGAATGTCCTGCTCGTGGTGCATCGCAATAATGACAGAGCCGGCAGCGAGGAATAGCAGCGCTTTGAAAAACGCGTGTGTCATCAAGTGGAATATCGCGGCACTGTATGCCGAAGCACCCAATGCAACCGTCATGTAGCCGAGCTGTGACAGCGTGGAATAAGCAACCACGCGCTTGATATCGTTTTGTACGATTCCCAGCAGACCCATGAAGAACGCTGTAATTGCGCCGATCGTAATCACGACAGCCAGCGCCGTTTCTGACAGCTCAAACAAAGGTGACATTCGCGCCACCATAAATATACCGGCCGTAACCATGGTCGCAGCATGGATCAGCGCAGATATCGGCGTCGGACCTTCCATTGAGTCCGGCAACCACACATGCAATGGCGCTTGAGCTGATTTACCCATCGCACCGATAAACAAAAGGATGCAGACGACCGTCATCGCGTTCCACGGCGTCCCTGAAAATATTTCGACGTCCTGTGCCGCGACCGAGTCAGCCGCAGCAAAAACGGTTGCGTAGTCGAGTGACCCGGTAAACATGACGACACCGGCGATGCCGAGAAGGAAGCCGAAATCCCCAACCCGGTTGACGAGGAACGCCTTCAGGTTCGCAAAAATGGCGGCCTCACGTTTGTACCAGAAGCCAATCAGCAGATAGGACACCACACCTACCGCTTCCCAGCCAAAGAACAATTGAAAGAAGTTGTTGGACATGACCAACATCAACATCGCAAAAGTAAATAACGAGATATAGCTGAAGAAACGCTGGTAGCCAGGATCATCGTGCATGTAGCCGACGGTATAGATATGTACCGTCAGCGAGACGAAAGTGACGACCACCATCATCAACGCAGTCAATCGATCGACGAGAAAACCCACCTCGATACGTAAGCCATCGACAACCGCCCAGGTATATACACTGATGTTTTCCGGCACGCCGCCGTCGAATAGCAGGTTCTTCAAGACCAGCATGGACAGCGCGAACGACGAACCGACCGCAATAATCGTTATCCAGTGAGCGGCAGAGCGTCCGATCTGCTTGCCAAACAAGCCGGCCGTGATCGCTGCAGCAAGCGGCGCCAGTACGATGATGAGGTAGTAGTTATACATTCCTGCTAGCCCTTCATCGTATTCAGTTCTTGAACATTAATAGAACGGCGATTGCGGAATAGAACAACAAGAATCGCCAGACCAATTGCCGCTTCGGCAGCTGCAACGGTGAGAATAAAGAACACGAACACCTGCCCGGTTTCATCACCAAGGTGTCTGGAAAACGCAATAAAATTGAAGTTAACCGCGAGCAACATCAACTCGATACACATCAGCATCAAAATCAAGTTGCGTCGATTCACCATGATCCCGGCGAGGCTAAGAACGAACAAGATCGCTGACAGCGTCAGATAATGCTCCAGGCCAATCATGATTTCGGCTCCGATTTCATCTTGACGACACGAACGCGATCTTTGGCGCGAGTCGCGACTTGCGCTGAGATATCCTGCTTCTTGAGCCCCGTCCGTTTGCGCATCGTCAGCGTTATAGCCGCCACAATTGCGAGCAACAGAATAACGGCAGCAATCTCAAATGCGTACACGTGCTCGGTATACAACACCGAACCAAGAGCCTTCGTGTTGTTGTAGCCCTCCGGGTTTGGAGCAAATGCACCGGTAACTCCCTCTGGCAGGCTGCGCAACCAAATGAGCTGCACCAACTCGACAATCATCAGCAGTGCGACGACGATACCGAGCGGCGTGTAGCGACTCCATCCCTCACGCGCTACTTCTGTCTTGATATCGAGCATCATGACCACGAACAGGAACAGCACCATCACGGCGCCTACGTAAACGAGTACCAGAACGATCGCAAGGAATTCCGCTTCTGCCAGCAACCACAAAACCGCACTGTTAAAGAACGCCAGTACAAGGAACATGGCCGAGTGAACCGGGTTGCGTGAAAACACGACACCGAGCGCAGCGCCAATCAAGACGGTGGAGAAAGAGTAAAATAAAATAGCTTGAAACAAAGTCGTCTACCTTACCGATACGGAGCGTCAGCGGCTTTATCGGCGGAAATCATCGCGTCGTATTTGTCGCCAACCGCGAGTAGTTTGTCTTTGGTCATGATGTTCTCGCCAGGCGCTTCCATGTGATATTCATGAATACGTGTCTCGACGATCGCGTCAACCGGACAGGCCTCCTCACAGAAACCACAATAGATGCACTTGAACAGATCGATATCATATCGACTGGTGCGCCGAGTCCCGTCCTCACCGACATCAGACTCAATCGTAATGGCCAGCGCCGGGCAAACTGCCTCGCACAATTTGCACGCAATGCAGCGCTCTTCGCCGTTCGGGTAGCGGCGCAAAGCATGCAGTCCACGAAATCGCGGCGACTGTGGCGTCTTTTCTTCCGGATACTCGAGCGTCGTACCGGTCTTGAAGAAATACCGCTGCGTAACGGACAGCCCTTTGAAGAGCTCCCACAGCGTAAACGTCTTGAAGTAACTAATAAGTCGGTTCATCAAATGTTTCTGCCTGTCACTGGATCACCAGATCGGCCCAGGGGCCTATCTGTGCCCACGCCATTACACCTTCAACTGCAATCCAGAAAATCGTCACTGGCAGGAACACTTTCCAGCCGAGCCGCATGATCTGGTCGTATCGATAGCGCGGGAAAGTCGCGCGCAACCAGAAGAACGTGTACATGAAAAAGGCCATCTTAAAAAACAGCCAGTGGAAGCCGCCGACAAAGATCAGTCCCAGCACCGGAATTTCTCCGAGCGAAGCGCTAATTGCCCAGCCTTCAAATGGAGACGCCCAGCCACCCAGGAAAAAGATCGCAGTCAGGGATGAGATCAAAACCATGTTTGCGTATTCGGCGAGGAAGAACAACGCAAAGGCAACGCCGGAGTATTCGACGTGGAAACCCGCGACGATCTCTGACTCGCCCTCAGCAACATCAAATGGGGCACGGTTCGTTTCGGCCACTCCTGATATCCAGTAGACCGCAAACATCGGCAGCAACCACACCAGGAACCAGTTGCTAAATCCGCCACTTTGCGCCGCAACGATGTCGCCCAGGTTCAGGCTGCCCGATGCCATCAAGACACCGACCAACGCGAAGCCCATTGCAATTTCATAAGCGACAATCTGCGCCGCCGTGCGCATCGATCCAAGAAATGCGTATTTTGAGTTAGTGGCCCAGCCTGCGAGGATAACGCCGTAGACGCCAACCGATGTTAAAGCCAGAACGTACAGAACGCCGGCGTTGATATCTGCAATGACGTACCAGTTATTGAGCGGAATTACGGCCCACGTCGCGAGCGCTGGGATCAGCGTCAGCAACGGTGCGATGACAAAAAGAAAACGGCTCGACTTCGCCGGGATAACCACTTCTTTGATCAGAAGCTTGATGACATCGGCAAACGGCTGGCCCAGACCAAGCGGCCCAACCCGATTGGGACCCACACGGCCCTGCATGCTGCCGATAACTTTGCGTTCAAAGTAGGTGGAAAATGCAACGATCAGGATGACACCAATGGTGACAAACAAGATCTTCCACGTCACGATCGTCAGATACTGAATCAGTGGTGGCAGAGACTCCCAAAGCCCTGTTACAAATTCAATCAGGCTGCTCATCCGGCAACGCCCTCGCCTGCGGCACGTCGAGCCTCATCAGTCAGCTGCAGCGCGGCCGCACGTCTGACCAGGCTATCGACCGAGTAAATTGGCGTTTCTATATCATCTTCAGGATTATCTGCACCGTTCGGCGATGCAACATTTCCGCTTGCGCTCAGCGCGTTACTTGGCGCTACCTCTCCCAGTTGCTCGCGCAACTCGCTAAGGACATCTTCGCTCGTTACGAATTCGAAAGCCGGTGCGTCCAGAAGATTGCCCAGCACTCGCAGGACTTTCCAGGCCGGCCTTGATTCGCCAATTGGATTCGCAATTCCGGGGAAGCTCTGCCAGGTTCCCGCAACATTGACATACGTGCCCGACGATTCTGCGAAAGTGCCAATCGGCAGCAATAAATCCGCAGCAGCGAGGAGTGACTCCGATGAATAAGGCGTCAACGCAACGACAAACTTCTGCTTGGCGAGCTTTGCTACCGGCTCGTCATAAGCACACAGATCTGCATCGGGCTCGATGTTCAACAAAACCACAGCATCAAGATCTGCATCGAGAATAGCCGCAGCATCAAGCCCCGCCGTCGCACGAGCTTTTCCGCCTTGCGAACGATGTGGCAACAATCCCGCCAGATGCGCGCCTGCGGCGTTTGCTCCTGCCGAAACATAGCCAAGGGTGCTGCCTGTCAACTCCGCGATGCAGCCTGCCAAAGACCGGACTGCAGCACTCGCGCGATGACCCGCCGCGATAGCGCCGAGCAATACGAGACCAGACTCCGCGGCATGCAAAGACTTCGCGATCGAAACCTGTGCATCGCTGGGCGAAACACCCTTGCACAAGCCCGCAACATGCGCTGGCAATTTGCCGGACTCGGCAGCAGCAACCGCCACTCCGATAAGCAACTCGACCAGACCTGCTCCTGAAAGCTGCGACTGAACATCGAAGAAATATTCATGTTCTCGACTATTCGCAAAACTGACGTCAGCACCGGCTAGTGCAGCCTTTCTCAATCGATGAGCGAGTATCGGCGCTTCACTACGAATATTTGAGCCGACCACGAACACGGAATTCTGCGTCTCGATTTCCGCGATATCACAGCCCAGCCACGGAAACAGCGGGTCGTTATTTTGATCAGAAAAATCGCGCCGACCAATACGGTGGTCAACATTGGACGTTCCGAGATGATCTGCAACTCGAGCAACAAGGTGTGCTTCCTCCGCAGTCACGCTCGGCGAAGCCAGTATTCCGATCTTCTCGGCGTCAGCCTCACGCAACGCCTCGGCGGCGCGCGCGAGCGCATCCTCCCAGCCAATCGCCTGCCACTTACCATCAACTTTAATTTGCGGCTCGCTAAGGCGATCTGCGCTGTAGATCGCTTCGTAGCTGAAGCGATCGCGGTCGGCCAGCCATGTTTCGTTAATACTCTCGTTCGCTTTCGGCACTACTCTCTTGATCGTGCCACGCAAGACGTGCGCGTACATGTTTGAACCAACGCAATCGTGCGGAGAAACCGTTGCACGCTGAACCATCTCCCAGGCACGCGCACTGTATCGATACGGTTTGTTATTCAGAGCACCGACCGGACAAAGGTCAATAATATTGGCCGACAGTTCGTGGTCAATACTCTGCTCAATGTAGGTCCCGATTTGCATGCCTTCGCCACGCTCCGTCGTACCGAGCTGCGGCTTGCCGGATATTTCGTCGCCAAAACGAACACATCGAGTGCAGTGAATGCAGCGCGTCATGTCTGTCGATACCAGCGGACCGATATCTTTGTCTTTAACGACGCGTTTGCCGTCATTGTAGCGGGACACATCACGTCCGTATCCCATCGCCAGATCCTGCAGTTCACACTCGCCGCCCTGATCGCAGATCGGGCAATCCAGTGGGTGGTTGATCAGCAGGAATTCCATGGTCGCTTTTTGTGCAGCAATCGCATACGGCGAATTGGTGAAGATCTTCATACCCTCACCGACCGGCGTGGCACAGGCGGGCAACGGCTTCGGCGCCTTTTCTACCTGCACAAGGCACATACGACAATTGGCAGCGATGCTTAATTTCTCGTGGTAGCAGAAACGCGGGATATAGGCACCAATCTTGTCGGTTACCTCAATAACCATTTGCCCTTTCCTGGCTTCGACCGGCTTGCCGTCTACTTCGATATTTACAATGTCGTCACTCATAGCGCGCTACGCGGCGACCTCCGAAGTTTCGGCATCAACAATGCTGCGACCGTGATGACGGATCATGTATTCAAATTCGTGATGATAGTGATTCAGGAAACTTTGCACCGGCCATGCTGCCGCATCACCAAGCGCACAAATTGTGTGCCCTTCGATTTTGCCGGCAACATCCAGGAGCTTATCGAGATCGTCCTGCTGCCCCTTGCCGTCCACGATTCGAGACAGCATTCGATACAACCAGCCCGTGCCTTCGCGACAAGGTGTGCACTGCCCACAGGACTCGGCCATGTAGAACCTGGAAATTCTGCGCAACACCTTGACCATGCACGTGGTCTCGTCCATGACCATGACTGCGCCGGTTCCAAATGACGAACCAGCTTGCTGCAGCGAGGTATAGTCCATGGTGCATTGCATGATGACTTCCGCCGGCAATACCTTGCACGAAGAGCCCCCGGGGATTACGGCCTTGAGCTTACGCCCACCAAGCACACCACCGCATAACTCCAACAGGTCTTTAAAAGGTATGCCCATCGGCAATTCATAATTACCCGGTTTTTCGATGTGACCCGAAACCGAAAACAAAGCCGTGCCGCCCGATCCTTCAGGACCCAGCGCCGCAAACCACGGTGCGCCGTTGCGAATAATTGACGGGACACTGGCCAGGCTTTGTGTGTTGTTGATCGTCGTTGGCTTGCCGTACAGGCCAAAATTCGCCGGAAATGGCGGTTTAAATCTCGGCTTGCCCTGCTTGCCCTCAAGCGACTCCAGCAGCGCTGTTTCTTCGCCGCAGATGTAGGCACCGGCACCAACAAAAGTGTGTAAATCGAAATCGATTCCGGAGCTCTGAATATTCTTGCCTAACAAGCCTGCGTCGTAGGCTTCCTTGACGGCAGCCTCGAAGCGCGGCACAGGCTCATCTATGAATTCGCCGCGAATATAGTTGTAAGCGATTGTCGCGCCCATCGCATAAGCAGCGATCGCCATCCCTTCTACCAGGGCATGCGGGTTATATCGCAATACTTCGCGGTCATGACAGGTTCCCGGCTCACTCTCATCTGAGTTACAGACAAGGTACTTTTGCACAGGCGCAGTCCGCGGCATGAAACTCCACTTGAGACCGGTAGGAAATCCTGCTCCACCTCGACCTCGAAGGCCCGAAGCCTTGACGACCTCTATAACCTCTTCCGGCTTCATTTTACCGGCTAGTATCTTGCGCCAGGCTTTGTATCCATCGTGTTTCTCGTAGGTAGAAATTGTCCAGGACTCTTTCTCACCAAACGTGTTGAAACACACGAGATTCTGTTCGTACGCCATCAGTCAAGCCCATCCAGAATTTCGTCAACCTGATCGTTGCTCAGGTTTTCGTGATACTTGTGGTCAACCATCATCATCGGTGCACCACAACAAGCGGCAAGACACTCTTCTTCGAGCTTCAGATAGATTCGGCCATCCTCCGTGCTCTCGCCTACCTTGATACCCAGTTTATTCTCTACATGACTGACTATGTCGTCTGCGCCACGCAGCATGCACGACACGTTGGTACAGATCGCAACGTTGTGGCGACCGACCGGCTTCGTCTGGAACATCGAATAGAAAGTTGCGACTTCATAAACCTGAATGGTTGGCAGGTCCAGATAGTCCGCGACAGCGTTCATCTGCTCAGCGGTCAGGAATCCGTGATTCTCGTGTTGCACAGCGTGCAGCGCACTAATCACCGCAGACCGCTCACGCCCTTCTGGAAAACGTGCTTTCCAATGCTCGATTTCTTCAATGACATGTTCGGAAAGAGTGACTGGCGTACTCATCGATCAACCTCTCCAAACACAATATCTTGTGTACCTATTACTGCGACGACATCAGACAGCATGTGTCCCTCAACCATTTCGGACATCGCCGACAGGTGCGCAAATCCCGGCGCGCGTATTTTCACGCGGAACGGCTTGTTTGCACCATCGGAAACCAGGTAAACACCAAACTCGCCTTTCGGATGTTCGATAGTCGCGTAGGCCTCACCTTCAGGAGCGCAATAGCCTTCGGTGAATAACTTGAAGTGATGAATCAGCGACTCCATGTCGTCTTTCATCTCAACCCGACTCGGCGGAACAATTTTGTGGTCATCGAGCATCACTGGACCGGGATTATTCCGCAACCAGTCAATGCACTGGCGAACAATTTTGTTCGATTGCCGCATTTCTTCCACGCGGACCAGGTAACGGTCATAGCAATCACCGTTTACGCCAACCGGTATGTCAAAGTCCATTTGATCGTAAGCTGCATAAGGCTGTTTCTTGCGCAGATCCCACTCGACGCCGGAGCCACGCAGCATCGGCCCGGAAAATCCGAGTTGCATCGCCCGCTCTGGCGAGACCACGGCTATGTTGACCGTACGCTGTTTCCAGATTCGGTTATCCGTTAAGAGTGTCTCGTACTCGTCAACACAACCTGGAAATCGATCTGTAAATGACTCGATAAAGTCGAGCAACGAGCCTTCGCGATTAGAATTCATCCGGTCCAGTTGCTTCTTGCTGCGAAACCTGGACTCCTGATACTTCGGTAGCGTGTCGGGCAAGTCGCGATAGACACCACCAGGACGATAATAGGTCGCGTGCATGCGTGTGCCGGAAACCGCTTCGTAGGTATCCATCAAATCTTCACGCTCACGAAAGCAGTACAGGAACATTGTCATGGCGCCGATATCGAGGCCGTGAGCACCGAGCCACATCAGGTGATTCAGTATTCGAGTTATTTCGTCAAACATCGTGCGGATGTACTGCGCTCTGACCGGCGCCTGGATTCCCAGTAAGCGCTCGATAGCAAGAACGTAACCGTGCTCGTTACACATCATCGACACATAATCGAGTCGATCCATGTAACCAATGCTCTGGTTGAACGGCTTGGACTCGGCCAGCTTTTCCGTACCACGGTGCAGCAGGCCTACATGCGGATCGGCCTTTTGAATGACCTCACCTTCCATCTCCAGCACGAGCCGAAGCACGCCATGCGCAGCGGGGTGCTGCGGGCCGAAGTTCATTGTGTAGCTCTGGATCTCAGCCATCGGCGTTGTCCTTGAGATCAGCGGAGTAACGGTTATCGTGCCTGATTACTTTCGGCACCAGCGTTCTCGGCTCGATTTCCACGGGCTTGTAAGCGACTCGACCTTTTTCCGCGTCGTAGCTGACTTCGACGTTTCCGGAGAGCGGAAAGTCCTTGCGAAATGGATGGCCGATGAACCCATAGTCAGTAAGAATTCTGCGCAGGTCCGGATGGCCTTCGAACAAGATGCCGAACATGTCGAAAGCTTCGCGCTCGAACCAGTTCGCTGAATTCCAGATATCAACAACCGACCTCACGATGGGAGGGTTGTCCGTTCCTGTGTAAACGCGCAGCCTCAGTCTTGTGTTGTGCCGCAATGACAGCAGGTGATAAACCACGGCGAATCGCCTGGCATCAAATTCGTCTGCTTCGTCCAGAATGACTGGCTTACGTTCAACGCCTCGACTAAAGCCGGTTCCGCTGGCGTCTGCCGTATTCCACTCGTCTTCACCGAAGCCGAGATAGTCCATACCGCAGACATCCATGAGCATTTCGAAACCAAACTCGCCTTCATTGCGCAACGCGGTGGCGACCGCGATCAGGTCGCCCCGATCAACCTCATAGGTAAGCTCGCGACACGTGGATGCGACGCGGGTTAGCTGTTCACCGAAGCGGGCTCCGATTTGAGCAGCCAATGTCTCATTACGATCAGTCATATCCAGGCTTCTTATCTTGCAATGGTGCTCGTTCGGCGAATCTTATTCTGCAGCTGAATCAGCCCGTAGATCAGAGCTTCCGCTGTAGGTGGACAGCCCGGAACGTAAACGTCCACGGGAACGATTCGATCACAGCCACGGACTACCGCATAGGAGTAATGGTAGTAACCACCGCCGTTGGCACACGAACCCATCGAAACAACCCAACGCGGTTCCGGCATCTGGTCGTAGACCTTTCTGAGAGCAGGCGCCATCTTGTTGGTCAGGGTACCTGCCACGATCATGCAGTCAGACTGCCGTGGGCTCGGGCGAAAAATAATGCCGAAGCGATCGAGGTCATAGCGAGCCGCACCCGCTTGCATCATTTCCACTGCGCAACAGGCGAGGCCAAAAGTCATCGGCCAGAGCGAACCCGTCCTGGCCCAATTCATGACGGCATCAACGCTGGTTACGACAAAGCCTTTTTCCTGCAGACTCTCCCCGGCATCATGTGCGTCGCCAGCGGGAAGCGCCGCTGTGCTACCGGCTGCGTTACCTAATCCCACTCAAGCGCTCCTTTTTTCCATTCGTAGATGAAACCGACGACCAGAATCGCCAGGAAGATCCCCATAGCAATCATGCCGAACTTACCGACAACATCGAGCGATACGGCCCAGGGAAAGAGAAATGCAATTTCAAGATCGAAAATAATGAAGAGAATCGCGACCAGGTAGTATCGAACATCAAATTTGGTCCGCGAGTCCTCGAACGGCTCAAATCCGCATTCATACGGTGAGAGCTTCGCGTCATCTTTACTACCACTGCCAATAAGAAATCCAAGGCCGAGCAGCAGCAGGCCAATGCCGGTAGCGACGCCGAGGAAGATAAGAACAGGTAGGTATTCTTGTAGCATTATTATCGGGTATTTCGGTGCAGGTAATCGGTCCTGAATCAGCGCGGCATTGTATCAGCGTCACGCGCCATGAATATACCTTTGCCAAAAAAAACATGAGATTCTGGAGCAGGATTTACTGGCCGCATTCCAGGGCCCCAATTCCTGCTGCTAATCTCAGAAATAGGCCAAACCGGAGAGAAATCGGAATCTCGGGCCGCTCGGGCCCTGTCGAGGTTGGTGCTCTGGGCGAGACTCGAACTCGCACGGCTTGCGCCACTGCCCCCTCAAGACAGCGTGTCTACCAATTCCACCACCAGAGCGATAACTCTAATTACAGAGGTTTGATTCTCGGGCCTGAAGATTCCTCTTCAGTCTTATTGGGTCTCTTCGTCCGCGGCGGCCTCTTCATCAAGCGTCGGCAACTCAGCTTCTCCGGTTGCAGCATCGATCGCTGGCAGGTCCGGCTCACCCTCGGTCGCTTCCATCGTCGGCAAATCCGACAAATCCAGGTCATCACCAGTGGTCGGCACGTCGCCAGCAGGTGTGCTTATGACCTCTGCGCCATCGAGCAAGCTGCTTGGACCTGAGGAGCGCTGGCTGCTCATGTAGGCCAGCGTGAGACTGCTGACGAAAAATGCGGTCGCCAATACCGCGGTAGCACGTGAAAAGAAGCTCGACGATCCTTTGGATCCAAATACGGTGCCTGATGCGCCTGCGCCGAAAGCGGCCCCGGCATCAGCCCCTTTTCCTCGTTGCATCAGCACCAGGGCAATAATCCCCAGAGCGATCAACGTATGTGCGATAAGCACACTCTTTTGCATTGTATCCATCAGTTCCTCAACCAAAATCTCAAATTAAATATTACAGACCGGCGGCCGCATCAGCGATAGCCAGAAAATTATCGGCCTTGAGCGACGCACCGCCGATCAAGCCTCCATCAATGTCCGACATCGTAAACAAACCTGCCGCATTGTCGCCTTTCACACTGCCGCCGTACAGGATTTGCACCCCTTGTGCGACGTCCGAATTCTGCTCAGCCAAGCGTGCCCGGATAAAAGCGTGTACGTCCTGCGCCTGCTCGGGGCTCGCGGTCATGCCTGTTCCAATGGCCCAGACCGGCTCATACGCGACCACAGCCTTAGCGAAAGCATCGATACCGGCAGCATCCAGCACAGCGTCCAACTGCTCGCTTATCACCGACTGCGTGCTCCCGGCTTCTCGTTCAGCCAGCGTCTCGCCTACACAAAGAATCGGCAACAACCCCGCCTTCTGCGCCGCCACGAACTTGTCAGCCACCTGCTTGCTTGACTCGCCGTACAGCGCCCTTCTTTCTGAATGGCCCACAATGACATATTGACATGCAAGCTCACGTAACATTCCCGGAGATACCTCTCCGGTATGAGCCCCGGACTCGTGTTCAGATACTGTCTGCGCACCCAACAAGACAGCACTTCCCTGAACGTCGCCAGCTACCGCTGCCAAATATGGAAAAGGCGGACAAATCAATACCTTGACTCTGTCAGAGTCAGGCATACCGGCGATAATCCCGGCCACCAATTCTGCATTGGCCGTCGCATCACCATTCATCTTCCAGTTTCCTGCAACAAGAAAATCGCGCATCGTGTGAGTACTCGGAGGTGTAAAAGGCGCGCAAGGATACCGAGGCTAACCCGCCAAAGCAACGCACAAACCGAAGACAGGCGTTTGCCGGTCAATATAATCGGGAATTGCCGGCGTTTTCTTCATGGCAATTCTTCGTCCTGGCTTTCGCAGCGCCGTCTATTGTCAGGCGGCCGCCTCTGCAACGATGTCCGCCAGACTCTTCGCCAGCCTGACCACCTGCGTCTCATCTTCACCTTCGACCATCACCCGGATCACGGGTTCGGTGCCAGAAGCCCTGAGGACCACGCGGCCAGAATTTCCCAATTCTGCCTCAGCAGCAGCAACCCCGTCGTTGATGGCCGCCGATGTGCCGGGGTCCAGACGCTGCTTCGTTCTAACGTTAATCATGGTCTGCGGGTATTTCGCCATGCCTGACGCGAGTTCGGAGAGCGATTTGCCGGTTTTTTTCATGATCGCCAGTATTTGCAGCGCACATACCAGGCCATCTCCGGTGGTCGTTTGATCAAGTACGATCATGTGGCCCGACGTCTCGCCACCGATAATACCGCCAGATTCCCGCAATGCCTCAAGCACATACCGGTCACCGACACTGGCCCGCAGGAATTCGATGTCACGGGCCTTTAGCGCGTGCTCAAGGCCGAGATTGGTCATGACCGTACCGACAACCGGGCCGTTGAGCGTTCCCTCATCATGCCGAGCGGTCGCCAGAATATAGAGCAGCTGATCACCATCGATCAGATTGCCCGCCTCGTCCACCATAACTACGCGATCGCCATCCCCATCGAGGGCAACGCCGACATCTGCGCGCAGTGCCGGGACAGTTAGCTGTAATAACTCAGGGTGAGTGGTTCCACAGCCATCGTTAATATTGCGGCCGTTTGGCGAACAGCCGATGGGTATCACATCAGCACCAAGGTGCCCAAGAGTTCGTGGCCCCACTTTGTAGCCGGCACCATTCGCTCCATCAAATACGACCTTAATACCATCCAGATTCAAATCGGACGGAAAGGTTGATTCGCAAAACTCCTGATATCGGACCCGGGCAGTGTCAATTCGCTTCGCCTTGCCAAGCGAGCCGGAATCCAGCGTTACCGCGGCTTCACCCAAAAGGGCCTCAATGGCGAGCTCTATTTGGTCCGTCAGCTTGGAGCCTTTGCCATCAAAGAACTTGATGCCGTTGTCAGAATAAGCATTGTGTGAAGCACTGATAACAACGCCAAGGTCTGCTTTGAAGTGCTGCGTCAACTGGGCAATACCGGGCGTGGGCAACGGCCCGAGTAACAACACATCAGCACCAGCGGCTACAAAACCGGCCTCCAACGCAGATTCAAACATGTAGCCCGATAAGCGTGTGTCCTTGCCGATCAATACTGTGCCACCGGTAGGTACAAGAACTCTCGCGGCAGCGCTCGCAAGGCGCATCGCAAAATCAGCGGTCATTGGCTCACTGCCCACAGCCCCTCGAACGCCATCTGTGCCAAAAAATTGCTTCTTCATTGGGTCCCTTTCGAATTCATAACTGCGCTGAAAATTTTCAACGCATCGATTGTTTCTGCGACGTCGTGCACGCGCACAATATCAGCCCCATGCGCGACAGCTAAGACAGCCGCCGTAATACTGGCTGGCATTAACTCGTCGACGCCCCGATTCGTCAACTTTGCCAACGTCGACTTGCGTGATAATCCAGCCAATACGGGTCGGCCGATGCTCTCCAATTTGCGCAAGCCAGCGAGCAATTCCAGGTTGTGTTCAACGGTTTTGCCAAAACCAAAGCCTGGATCAACAACGATAAGCTCTTCTGGCAAGCCTGCGGCCTTGCATTGTGCCACGCGCTCTTGCAAGAACCCTGTGACGTCCGCCACAACGTCGTCATAGACAGGCTCATCCTGCATCGTACGTGGCTTACCCAGCATGTGCATCAGGCACACAGGCATTTGCAATTCGACAGCTGCCGCCATCGCTCCTGCATATTGCAGGGCTCGAACGTCATTGATCAGCACTGCGCCAGCGGCGACAGCGGCGCGCATGACGTTTGGTTTACTGGTATCAACGGAAACGTATACATCGAATTCTCCGCATATCGCACTGATTACGGGAACAACGCGCTCAAGCTCTTCTTGCTCGCCAACATCATCAGCTCCGGGGCGTGTTGATTCACCACCAACGTCAATGAATGCAGCGCCCGCCACGACCATTCGTTCAGCTTGCCGAATCGCAGCGTCAGGATCCGCAAACAGCCCCCCATCGGAGAACGAGTCAGGAGTGACGTTCAACACCCCCATCACGGCCGGGGATCTAAATTCGAGGGGTCCTAAACGTAGCATCATCGAATTGTCGCAGTAATTTGCTGGTCAGGAAAATGCGGTGGCAGTTCATGGCCAAGAATCATGTCCAAAAATAACAGGCCATAACAAAAAGGCCGACACTGCGATAGGCAGTATCGGCCTGATAGTAGCGCCACTGAATACGCTGGCGTTAGCTAGTGCTCACTAGCGGTACCACCGATCGTGCCTTTCGCTTCAGGCTTTGGAGACTTCGGGCCTTCTGCTGTCGCAGAGTCAGCTGAATCTTCCCAGTCCTCCGGAGGCCGTGGATCCTTGCCTTCCATAATGTCTTTGATCTGATCGGCACCGATCGTTTCATACTTCATCAAGGCGTCTGCCATCGCGTGCAACTTATCAATATGCTCTTCGAGGATCTGCTTGGCTCGCGCATAATTACCATCGATAATTCGACGAACTTCCTCGTCAATGGCGTGTGCCGTGTCATCAGACACCTGCTTGCGCTGCGCAACAGAATGGCCGAGGAATACTTCGCCATCATCTTCGCTGTAAGTCAGCGGACCAAGGCGCTCAGAAAGCCCCCACTTGGTCACCATGTTGCGAGCAATTTCTGTCGCACGCTCAATATCGTTCGACGCACCTGTGGTGACGCCACCGGCTCCGAGAATCATCTCTTCAGCAATACGTCCGCCAAACAGGCTTGATAAGCGACTTTCAAGCTGCTCTTTCGACGTGCTGTAGCGATCTTCTTCAGGCAGGTACATGGTTACGCCCAGAGCGCGGCCACGCGGGATAATTGTTACTTTGTAGACAGGGTCATGATCTGGCATGAACCAACCTACAATGGCATGCCCTGCTTCATGGTAAGCCGTATTGAGCTTTTCCTTTTCGCTCATGACCATTGACCGGCGCTCCGCACCCATCATGATTTTGTCTTTCGCTTTTTCGAACTGCTCCATTTTGACGACGCGCTGATTCGCGCGTGCGGCAAAAAGTGCAGCTTCATTCACGAGATTCGCCAGATCAGCACCGGAAAAGCCCGGCGTTCCGCGCGCGATCAATCCAGGCTTCACATCATCGTCAAGCGGCACTTTGCGCATATGAACCTTCAGAATTTGTTCGCGTCCCCGTATATCCGGCAACGGAACGACGACTTGTCGGTCAAATCGGCCTGGTCGAAGCAATGCGGGATCCAGTACGTCAGGTCGATTCGTTGCAGCGATAACAATAATGCCCTCACTACCTTCAAACCCATCCATTTCGACCAGCATCTGATTCAGCGTCTGCTCACGTTCATCGTGACCACCGCCAAGACCCGCGCCTCGATGGCGACCAACGGCATCCAGCTCGTCGATAAAGATAATGCACGGCGCCTGTTTCTTTGCCTGCTCAAACATGTCGCGAACGCGTGATGCGCCGACACCGACAAACATTTCGACAAAATCCGAACCGGAAATAGTGAAAAACGGGACCTTCGCCTCACCTGCAATAGCTCTCGCGAGCAAGGTTTTACCCGTACCAGGCGCGCCAACCATCAGAACACCCTTCGGAATCTTTCCGCCGAGCCGCTGAAACTTACTGGGATCTTTAAGAAACTCGACGACCTCGGACACTTCTTGCTTGGCTTCTTCGATGCCGGCGACGTCTGCAAAGGTCACACCAACCTGATCTTCACCCAACAATCGAGCCTTGCTCTTGCCAAACGACATCGCTCCTCGGCCACCACCGCCGCCCTGCATTTGCCGCATGAAGTAAATCCAGACACCAATCAACAGCAGTATTGGAAATGCATTGATCAGCAACTGGCCGATTAAACTGGGGGATTTGGGTTCGGACGCCGAAATACGCACGCTATTTTTTTCCAGAAGCCCAATCAACGCGGTGGTGTCTGTCTCCGGGCTTATCGTGTAATAACGCATCGGCACCGGCGGTCGGCCATCGCCAAAGTGGATTCTTTGCCCTTCGAACTCAACGACCGCTATGCCGCCGGATCTCACCTGCTTGAGAAATTCGGAGTACTCCGCCGACTGGGGTTGACTGTTATTGGCCGTCGAAAGCGTCTGTACAACAGAAAGCAGTACGACGATAATTACGACGAAGACAAGTATATTTTTGGTCAGATCATTCACATTCAAAATCCGCTGTGGAAGACGATAGCAACACTGTTCGTTTAGACAGGTTCTAATGGTTAGACATTACTACAACTGATAGTTTCTTGCTACCAAGTACACCTCACGGCTACCCGCTCTGGAAGCCTTGGGTTTGAACACTTTCACTCGCTCAAAAGAACGCCGGGATTCCTCAATAAACGCGTCACAGCCCTCTCCCTGAAATAGCTTACAGACGAAATCGCCACGGCGCTTGAGAATCTCCTTGCAGGCGTCCAGCGCCAGCTCGACTAAATACATCGATCTGGGTTGGTCAATTGCACGAGTTCCGCTGATATTGGGGGCCATATCAGACATTACAAGGTCCGCCTTCGTCCCCCCGAGGGCCTGCAACAATTCAGCCAGAACACTGTCTTCTGTAAAGTCACCCAGAATAAACTCAACTGACGGCAAACCATCCATGGGCAACAGGTCCACAGCGACAATTTTCACCCGGTCCTTGAGTTTTTCGGTTGCGTACTGGCTCCAGCTACCCGGCGCCGAACCCAAATCAACGCAAGTCATATCGGGCCTGAGGATACGTTCCTTCTGATCGATCTGCTCAAGCTTGTACACAGCCCTGGAGCGCCATCCATCTCTTCGCGCCTGCTGCACGTAGGGGTCGCGTTCCTGTCGTTCGCGCCAACTTCCACTGCCTCTTTTGGGCCCACTCATGCGGCAACTCCAACATGAGCCAGAATCTGCGGCTGCGCACTGGTACACTCGCAGCCCATGAATCTGAGCGAACCACAAAAGAAGTACTTGCGCGGCCTTGGCCATGCGCTCAAACCGCTGATTATGGTTGGCGACGCAGGCCTTTCCGATGCATTACTCGCCGAATTCGAGTCGACGCTTGCGCACCACGAACTCATAAAAGTACGCATCAAGGCAGGTGACCGGGAATCGCGCGATAAGATGGTCGATGAACTGTGTTCGACCAGTGGCGCAGATCTCGTACAACGTGTGGGCAACATGGCATTGTTGTTTCGCAGCAATCCTGAAAAGAAGAAACGAATACTGATACCAAATCGTTAATACAAACAAATGGCCTCAATCGCTGAATCAGATGTAGAGGACCTCGAGTATTTCGTAGTACTTTTCTCCGCCCGGCGCCGAGAATGCGATTTCGTCGCCTTCGGTTTTCCCAATCATGGCACGCGCAATGGGTGACGTGCATGAGATCAACCCGGTCTTGATATTGGCCTCATCTTCCCCGACGATTTTGTAGGTGATCTCTTTCTCGGTCGCGTCATCAAGCATCTTTACGGTTGCGCCAAAAATAATCTTGCCTCTCGCGTCAATCGAAGTAACGTCAATCACCTGCAAATTGGAGAGCTTACCCTCAATATCCTTGATTCGGCCTTCGATGAAGCCTTGTTGCTCTTTGGCGGCATGGTACTCGGCATTTTCCTTGAGATCGCCGTGCGCGCGCGCTTCGGATATGGCTTGAATAACAGCCGGCCTTTGTACCCGCTTAAGCTCGTGTAGCTCCGCTTGCAAAAGCTCGTGCCCCCGCACCGTCATTGGCACCTTACTCATACTGCTACCTCTTTATGTAAATCCTGCAACCGATTAACGTCACTGTTATCCAGGTGTTCAATCGCAATACAGGTGGCGATCGCTGCTCCCAACGTCGTGTAGTACGTAACACCTTTTCGAACAGCGGCGGCGCGTATCGATAATGACTCATTGATCGCCTGCTTGCCTTCAGTAGTATTGACGATCAAATCGATCTCGCTGTTTTTAATCATGTCCACAATATGTGGCCGCCCTTCGCGAACCTTGTTCGCCCTGCGGCAGGACACGCCGGCAGTCGCGAGACTTTGGGCTGTGCCATGTGTCGCAATCAGATCGAAACCGCGCTCAATAAGAATCTTCGCAAGCTTGATTGCGCCTTCTTTGTCTCGATCACGCACGCTCAACAGAGCCACGCCCTGGCGCGGCAACACCACACCTGATGCCAACTGGGCTTTTGCATAGGCCTCACCAAACGAGCGCCCTATTCCCATTACCTCGCCCGTCGACTTCATTTCCGGGCCCAGAATCGGATCGGCGCCCGGGAATTTCACAAATGGGAATACCGCTTCCTTAACTGAAAAATACTCCGGAACCCTCTGATTCACGAAACCTTGTTTCGCCAGCGACTCGCCAACCATAACTTTGGCCGCGATCTTAGCCAGTGGCACACCAATCGCTTTCGACACAAATGGAATGGTTCGCGATGCACGAGGATTGACCTCCAGCAGATAAACGATGTTGTTCTGTATTGCGAACTGCGTATTCATCAGGCCAATCACATTCAGGCCTTTCGCTAACTTGACAACCTGGGCATGCATTTCTTTCTGCAGCTCCTGCGACAAGGAAAATGGCGGCAGCGAGCAACCTGAATCTCCTGAATGCACGCCAGCCTGCTCGATATGCTCCATCACTCCGCCGATCAAAACGCGTTCACCATCACAAACACAGTCAACATCAACCTCGATGGCAAGATCCAGAAACCGATCCAGGAGGACAGGGCTGTCATTGGACACGTTTATCGCCGCATCCATGTAGATGGCAAGATCCTCTACGTTGTGAACAACTTCCATCGCTCGCCCGCCCAGTACATAGGACGGCCTGACCACGAGCGGAAATCCGACTTCCGCACCCAATCGAACCGCTTCAGTCTTATCGCGGGCAGTGCGATTTGCAGGCTGCTTAAGCTCCAGAGACTCAACAAGTTGTTGAAATCGCTCCCTGTCTTCGGCCAGATCGATCGAGTCCGGCGATGTGCCGATAATTGGCGCACCCGCCGCTTCGAGCTCACGCGCCAACTTCAATGGGGTTTGCCCGCCGTACTGCACGATAACGCCGCGCGGCTGCTCCTTCTCAATAACTTCCATCACGTCTTCGAAAGTCAGCGATTCAAAATAGAGCCGATCAGAGGTGTCGTAATCGGTCGATACGGTTTCCGGATTACAATTAACCATGATCGTTTCATAGCCGAGCTCTTTGAGCGCGAATGCCGCGTGCACGCAACAGTAGTCAAATTCAATGCCCTGGCCAATGCGATTTGGACCGCCGCCGAGGATCATGATTTTTGGATTGTCCGATGGCTCTGATTCGCACTCATCTTCGTATGTTGAATAGAGGTAGGCTGTCGAAGTTGCGAACTCTCCGCCACAGGTATCCACTCGCTTGAATACAGGGCGAATGCCCAGAGAAATACGCTTTTGACGAATGACCTTTTCCGCAACACCCAAGAGCATCGCGATTCGCGCATCGGCAAACCCTTTTCGCTTCAGCGACCTGAATACCGTTGCATCCAGAGCCGCGAGAGAACCGGCCCGAACCTGCGCTTCGACGTTCAAGAGATCTTCAATCTGGGCAAGAAACCATGGATCGATTCCAGATAATTTCGCAACTTCGTCAAACGTAAAGCCCTGTCGCATGGCGTCAGCGACATACCAGATACGATGTGCACCTGGCATTCGCAGTTCCTGCCGTAGCTGATCCCTGTCTGTTTCGGTGACGATCGGCCCGGCCAACTCGTCAAGACCCGCGACACCTATTTCGAGACCACGCAGTGCTTTCTGCAGCGACTCCTGAAAGGTACGCCCGATAGCCATAACTTCGCCGACTGACTTCATTTGCGTTGTCAGTCTGTCGCTTGTTCCCGGAAACTTTTCAAACGTGAAGCGGGGAATCTTGGTAACGACGTAGTCTATCGTCGGCTCAAACGAGGCCGGCGTAGCGCCGCCGGTAATATCGTTTTTGAGCTCATCGAGTGTGTAGCCAATCGCCAATTTGGCCGCCACTTTGGCAATCGGAAACCCGGTTGCCTTCGACGCCAATGCCGATGACCTCGAAACCCTCGGGTTCATCTCAATGATCAGAACTCGGCCATCTTCCGGATTGATCGCAAATTGCACGTTTGAGCCACCCGTTTCGACGCCGATCTTGCGCAGCACGTCGATCGAAGCATTGCGTAAACGCTGATATTCTTTGTCCGTCAGTGTTTGTGCGGGTGCAACGGTAATCGAATCACCGGTGTGCACCCCCATCGGATCGAAGTTTTCGATCGCACAGACAATGATGCAATTATCATTGCGGTCCCGAACGACCTCCATTTCAAATTCTTTCCAACCGATTACCGATTCCTCTAAGAGAACCTCGGTCGTTGGGGACATTTCCAGACCATGGGAAACAATCGTCTCGAATTCATCCCGGTTGTAGGCAATTCCACCGCCACTTCCGCCCATCGTGAATGACGGCCTGATGATGGTCGGATAGCCAACAACTTGTTGCTTCTCCAGCGCTTCTTCGAGCGTATGTGCGATCTCCGCTTGTGGACATTCCAGGCCAATGTCAGCCATAGCCTTGCGGAACAGATCTCGATCCTCCGCCATATCGATGGCTTCGCGGGAGGCTGCGATCATCTCAACGTTGTACTTGGCCAATACACCTTCGCGAACAAGGTCGAGCGCGCAATTCAATGCCGTTTGTCCACCCATTGTCGGCAACAATGCGTCCGGACGTTCCTTTGCTATGATTTGCTCCACAGCGGTCCAGTGAATGGGCTCAATGTAAATCGCGTCTGCCGTTCCCGGATCCGTCATGATGGTCGCCGGATTTGAGTTAACCAGAATGACCCGGTAACCCTCCTCCTTAAGCGCCTTACAAGCCTGCGCCCCCGAATAATCGAACTCGCACGCCTGGCCAATTACAATGGGTCCGGCACCGATAATCAGGACACTGTCTATGTCTGTACGTTTTGGCATGAATAGGTTACGCGACTAATTTACGAAGAATTGACATTAACTAACTTCTTTAGTTAATTGTTTTATATAGTTAATCATGTTGATAGAACAGTGCGCGTCGTCGAACGCTTTTGGTCATCCATGGCCTGGATAAACCCCTCGAACAGCGGCATGACATCGTGTGGGCCCGGGCTTGCTTCGGGATGCCCTTGAAATCCGAATGCAGGTCTTTCCTTGAATGCGATGCCCTGCAAAGTGCCATCGAACAACGACCGGTGAGTCGTCTCAACGTTATCAGGCAAACTGGTCTCGTCCACAGCGAAGCCGTGATTTTGACTTGTGATCATCACCTGCCCGGTCGCGAGATTCTGCACCGGATGGTTAGCACCGTGGTGGCCGAACTTCATTTTCTCAGTCTGCGCACCTGCGGCCAGCGATAACAGCTGATGCCCCAGGCAAATCCCGAAAATCGGTATGCCCGCGCCGAGAAAATCCTGGATAGCCGCAATTGCGTAGTCGCAAGGTTCAGGATCGCCTGGGCCATTGGATAGAAATATGCCATCCGGAGCATGCGCCAACGCCTCCTCCGCAGTCGTCCTGGCCGGTACAACGGTCATGCGGCAATCGAGATCCGACAGCAGGCGAAGAATATTTCGTTTGATTCCAAAGTCGTAGGCCACCACATGGTAGGGGGCGATTCTGCGACTGAGAATGCTGGCGCGGCGACCAAAAGTCGTACCCTGACACCACTGGTAGGGTTGCTTGGTTGACACGAATTTAGCGAGATCCACGCCGGCAATCCCCGGGAACTTGCGGGCGTGTTTGATGGCCGTTTCGGCGCTCGCATCACCGGTCATGATGCAACCGGACTGAGCCCCTTTTTCGCGAATTATCCGCGTCAGCTTGCGGGTATCGATATCGGCTATCGCAACGGTACTCGATTGCCGCAGAAATTCTGCCAGAGTCCTTTCAGATCGATAATTGCTGGCAACGCCGGAACTGTCTCTGATTATCAGGCCCGATGCGTGCACATTTGAGGACTCCATGTCTTCGCTGTTTGTGCCGGTATTACCGACATGGGGATAGGTCAAGGTCACCAGTTGGCGGCAGTAGGACGGGTCGGTCAGGATCTCTTGATAACCTGACATTGCCGTATTGAACACCACTTCCCCAATCGTCTGGCCTTCAGCACCGACTGAGATTCCGCGAAATGTCGTTCCGTCTTGAAGTGCCAAAATTGCAGGCGTTTCCAATTGCGATCCTCGATAATGTGAACATCCAAGATCGCCAGCCGATCAGCGTGATCGCCGCTCTGCGCCACAGACACTGCTGTCTCGATGGTGCAGATGCACAAAAGCGGAAGGTTGGCGCCTTCCGCTCGTGAATTCGCTGACCGCTCAGCGATCCGGACTAGTTTACTGAAGCGAACCTTGTCGCGCCAGACTCCACCCTGCTTTTTTCTCGCCTATTTGTCGTTATTTGCCGAAAAGGACGTCCCTCATCGAATAGCGGCCGGCATTCTTATCGGCAATCCATCGGGCCGCACGCAGCGCACCGGCGGCAAACACATCCCTGCTGCTTACACTGTGCGTCAATGTCAGCTCTTCCGCGGCTGAACGAAAACTCGCCGTATGATCTCCCGGAACCTCTCCACGTCGCTCAACCTCGAATCGAATGTCGCCATCGGCAATCTCCCTTGCCCCGGCATCTGGCGCATACCAGGCAACATCCTGAAAATTCTGCCCCCTCGCCTGAGCGATCGCCTCACCAAGCTTTAGTGCCGTTCCCGATGGCGCGTCTTGCTTGTGAACGTGATGGGTCTCTTGTATCTCAACGGCGAACGACGTTCCCAGCGACACAGCAGCCAATCGAACCAGTTCATCAAGCACGGCGACGCCAATGCTCATGTTGCGGTCATACACGACAGGTATCTGTCTGGCAGCATCGTCCAGCATCGCCATTTGCTCAACACCGTAACCACTCACGCCACAGACAATCGGTTTGTTGTGATTAACAGCGGCATTCAATATTTGTGCAGACGCTTCCGGCAAACTGAAATCGACAAGCACACTCGCAATCGACGCAATTTGGTCGATATCACTGCTGATATGATCGTCTGCAAATGGGAGATCAACACAACTCTGTTTATTTCGAACCCATATACAGGCCAGCGAGAGATCTTCTTGAGCCGCAATTGATTGTGCGACCGCTTGCCCCATACGACCCGCGCCGAGAATACCAATACTGAGTGGCTTAATGAGCAGCGCCCTTTGTGAAATGCACGTGCCGCAAGACTACGGCAGACCGTCAGCTAATTAAACAGCTATTTGTCGGCTGCGCCAGCTAGCTGATTCGGTCGAAGAACCGTTTCACACTGTCGAGCCAGCCACCGGCTCGAGGGCTGTGTTTTTCACCGCCGGCTTGAATGGACGCTTCAAACTTTTGCAGAAGCTCTTTCTGCTCTGCGGTGAGACTAACCGGCGTCTCTACAGCAACTTTTGCGAACAGGTCACCTTTGCGCGGATCACGGACCGTAATCACACCCTTGCCACGCAACCGAAACACCTTGCCCGACTGCGTGCCCGCGGGCACCTTCAGCGAAACATTGCCATTCAAAGTCGGTAGCTCTACATCGCCACCAAGAGTAGCTGTTGCCATGCTCACCGGCACCTCGCAAGCCAGGTCGGCGTGTTCGCGAGTAAATATCTTGTGTTCGTTGACCCGGATCTCTACATAGAGATCACCGGCCGGACCGCCGCTGCGTCCCGCCTCACCCTCACCGGTCAAGCGAATTCGATCGCCATCGTCAACGCCAGCCGGCACTTTGACTGACAGGGTCTTGGTTTTTCTGACGCGCCCGCGACCGTGACAATCTGCGCAAGGATCTGAAATGACTGTTCCGGCTCCCTTACACGCCGGGCAGGCCTGCTGAATCGAAAAGAAGCCCTGCTGCATCCGTACCTGCCCAACACCGCCACAGGTAGTGCAGCTCTCGGGCTTCGAGCCCTTCTTGGCGCCGCTTCCATCACAGGGCTCACAAGCTACCTGCGTTGGAACATCAATGGTTACAGATTCGCCCTTAACGGCTTTTTCCAGGTCCAGGCGTAATTCGTAGCCCAGGTCAGCGCCCCTGAATACCTGACTGCTGCCGCCACGGCGGCCGCCGGCCCCAAATATATCGCCGAAAACATCACCAAAGATGTCGCCAAAGCCTTCTGCGCCTCCACCAAATCCGCCCGCACCGCCCTGACCAGCACTCAAGCCATCGTGACCGAAACGATCATAGGTCTCCCGCTTTTCGGCAGCGTTCAAGACTTCGTAGGCTTCCTTCGCCTCCTTGAACTTCGCCTCAGCGCTTTCGTCATCCTTGTTTCGATCCGGATGATGCTTCATAGCAAGACGGCGATACGCCTTCTTAATCTCGGCAGTAGTGGCAGTCTTAGAGACACCAAGTACTTCGTAATAATCGCGTTTTGCCATAGCGTTTTTAGCTTCTTAAAAACCGGGCGCCGCATGCGGCGCCCAGTATGTCCAACATTTAGCAGGGTTTAGTCAGATTTCGTTGATTTGTCGTTGTCTTCACTATCGACTTCTTCAAATTCCGCATCAACGACATCATCACCTGAAGAGCCGGTGTCGGAACCCTCTGCCCCGGCTTCGGCCTGCTCAGCATAGAGCCGCTGCGCAAGAGTACCCGATGTCTCAGCAAGGGCTGCTGATTTGGCCTCAATAGCCTCCTTGTCATCCGACTCGAGCGCCGCCTTCAGATCCGATACCGCGTTCTCAACGCTTAATCGCTCCTCACCGGTCGCCTTCTCGCCAAGCTCTTCCAATGTCTTCTCAGACGCATGGATCAATGCATCAGCCTGGTTTCTAACATCAACCAGTTCTCTGAACTTTCGATCGTCCTCGGCATGACTTTCTGCATCGGCAACCATCTTTTCAACTTCTTCATCTGAAAGACCGCTTGACGCCTTGATCACGATCGTCTGAGTCTTGCCAGTGGCCTTGTCTTTTGCCGAAACATTGAGAATGCCGTTTGCGTCGATATCGAATGTCACCTCGATCTGTGGCATACCACGTCGTGCCGGTGGGATGTCAGCAAGATCGAAACGACCGAGCGACTTGTTGTCAAGCGCACGCTCACGTTCGCCCTGCAGGACGTGAATCGTTACAGCAGTCTGTTGGTCGTCAGCCGTCGAGAATACTTGTTCAGCATTCGCAGGAACCGTCGTGTTCTTCTCGATCAACTTGGTCATAACGCCACCAAGCGTCTCAATTCCCAGCGACAGCGGCGTAACGTCGAGTAACAGTACGTCCTTGACGTCACCTGCCAGAACACCACCTTGTATCGCTGCGCCTAATGCAACAGCCTCATCCGGATTCACGTCACGACGCGGCTCCTTACCGAAGAAATTCTGCACTTCCTCCTGAACCTTCGGCATACGCGTCTGGCCGCCGACAAGAATCACATCATCAATCTCATTGACCTTGAGACCCGCATCCTTAAGCGCAATCTTGCACGGCTCCAGCGTCCGCTCGATCAGAGATTCAACGAGTGACTCCAGTTTTGCCCGCGTAAGCTTGATAATGAGATGCTTCGGACCGCTTGCGTCAGCGGTAATGTACGGCAGGTTAATCTCAGTCTGCTGCTGCGAAGACAGCTCAATCTTGGCCTTCTCTGACGCTTCCTTCAGGCGCTGCATCGCCAGCGGATCCTTCTTGATATCCACACCGCTCTCACGCTCAAATTCAGCCGCCAAATATTCGATGATGTGCATGTCGAAATCTTCGCCACCAAGGAACGTATCGCCGTTGGTCGCGAGCACTTCGAACTGATGCTCGCCATCAACTTCGGCTATCTCAATAATCGAGACATCGAAAGTACCGCCGCCGAGATCAAATACCGCGATCTTCGCGTCACCGCGTTTCTTGTCCATGCCGTAAGCAAGGGCTGCCGCAGTCGGCTCATTAATGATGCGCTTAACGTCCAGACCAGCAATCTTGCCTGCGTCTTTAGTCGCTTGCCGCTGCGAGTCATTGAAGTAGGCAGGAACCGTCACCACGGCTTCTGTCACTGCCTCGCCAAGATAGTCTTCGGCGGTCTTCTTCATTTTCATCAGCACGCGAGCTGAAATCTCAGGGGGCGCCATCTTTTTACCCAGCGCCTCTACCCACGCATCGCCATTGTCGGCTTTTGCAATAGTGTAAGAGACCATATCCATATCACGCTGTACGACGTCGTCTTCAAAGCGACGTCCAATCAGGCGTTTTACGGCGAACAGCGTATTGGTCGGGTTTGTCACCGACTGGCGTTTTGCCGACTGTCCGACGAGCACTTGATCATCTTTAGTAAACGCAACAACCGACGGGGTAGTACGGTCGCCCTCGCTGTTTTCGATGACCTTGGGCACACCACCCTCCATTACTGCTACGCAAGAGTTGGTGGTACCCAGATCGATACCAATGACTTTACCCATAATCCATTTACTCCAAATTCTTTAAATAGTTACTACGAAACTTGCTGATAAGTGGGGCCTACGCCACGCGTTTCAAGCCAAAATCCATTATTTCCTTGCTATCGACAGTCAGGCTCTATACCTCATCTGCCGCAACGATCACGCACGCTGGCCGCAACAATCGCCCATTTAGCGAGTAGCCTTTTTGCACAACCTGCAAGACTGACCCAGCCTCCGCATCGGCAGCTGGCTGCATGCTTATGGCCTCGTGCCATTCGGGATTGAAGGGTTCACCCTCTGGATCAATCACCGCCAGGCCAAATCGCTCAAGGGTGGTTCGCAGCAGCTTCAGCGTCGCTTCGCTGCCCTGCTTCAGGGTATCTACGCCCGCATCTTCGGCCGCAGCGGCCGCCAGCCCCATCTCCAGACTGTCCACTACTGCAAGCATGTCGCGGCCAAACCCCTCCAACGCGTACTTTCTGGCGTGCTCAACATCACGTTGCGCACGCTTGCGCGTATTTTCGGCTTCGGCAACTGCTCGCAAGTACAGATTCCAGTTCTCATCAGCCTTGGCCTGCCAGTCTTCAATGGTTACACCTTGCTCGGCAGGGTCCTGATCTGGCTGCTCCGAGACCGAGTCCTCCTGGCCTGACACTTCATCCATGGCATCCAATTCGACCTCAGGGTGATCGGGCTGTCCGTTCATACTTTCGAGCTCCACATGCTGTCAGGCCACGACTCTCGCGGTTCCTGCTAAAAAGATGTTCGGAGAGTGGGGTTCCGGGAAGAAATATCAAGAGCAGATGGGAGATTTCTGCTGATATGCGGCCAGATGGCCCGATTGACGCCTCGCTACAGGTCGAGGGATCTGCCTAACAATCGCGCTGTAATATCCACAATGGGCACAACGCGGTCATAGGCCATTCGTGTGGGCCCGATTACCCCCAGTACGCCGATAGTATCGTCGTCAAGATGGTACGGCGCAGTTACCACGCTGCAATCGTCAAGAATTCCGTAGCCCGACTCGCCGCCTATAAAGATCTGAACCCCATCTGCGTTGATGCTGCGATCAAGCAAATCGAGCACCACTCGCTTCTTGGAAAAGGTATCAAACAGCCTTCGAAGAGTGTCAATGTCGGATAACTCTGCAAAATTCATGAGTTTGGTTTCACCGGCCATGATGAACTCGCCACCAGGGTTTGCCGCCTCATCCACCGCAGTATGCGCGACCGCGATGATGTCGTGCATTGTCTGGTTCATGGAGTCTCGAGTACTTTCGAGGTCCTCAAGAATGCGGTCCCGAACCTGCGACAAGTCGATACCGGTGTAGTGCTCATTGATGAAATTGGCACCGTGTTGCAATTCAGATGCGGTGTAGTCTCGGTCGACATGCAATATTCGGTTCTGCACTTCGCGGTCATTAATAACAAGGATCGCAAGAATTCGCTTGTCCGACAGTGGCAAGAATTCGATCTGCCGCAAGGTCGCATGCTGCCCTCGTGGAACCGTAATTACACCGGCAAGACTCGTGAATTCGGACAACATGCTGGATACGGAATTGATAAGCGCATCAGAATCATCGCAATTTTCACGTAGCTCGCTGCGTAGCTTCTGCAGATCGACGTTTTTCGGCTGACGATAGCGAACCAAAGTATCGACGAACATTCGATACCCTTTCGCCGTTGGAATTCGACCCGCAGAGGTATGCGGTGCAGAGACTAACCCCATTCCCTCAAGATCTGACAGAACGTGGCGAATCGTGGCCGGGCTCAGGTCCAAACCCGAGTCCTTGAGCAAGGTCTGTGAACCGACCGGATGGCCTTCTGCGATATAGCGCTGCACAAGCGCGCGCAACAGGTGTTGGGCACGATCATTGGGAAGCTTGTTGACTACTTCTGCAGACATTCGCTAGAAACGCAAAAAAGTTGGGAGTAGCTGACTGTGATAATGTACAAGCAGACACGCTAGCAATGGCTTGGCGGTCGGTCAAGGGTTTGTCACAATCATTCTTTGCGTACCCATATGCTGCTGACCCTGGCATCGAAACCTTGAGGCAAGCAAACGAACAATGGTCATCAATTTCAAGAAAGTCGCGATCCTCGGCCGATATGAAGATTCTCGTGTCGCTGAAGCGATGTCGATACTCGTCGACTATTTAACAAAAAGTGGTATTGAAGTTCTCGCCGTTGATGACTTAACACTCGATATCGCTGTAACCCGGGTCGCCGAATCGAAACTGGCCGCCGACGCCGATCTCATCATAGCAATCGGTGGTGACGGCACATTGCTGTATGCCGGGCGCCATGCAAGAGAGAGCGGCACACCATTGCTTGGTGTCAACAGAGGCCGCCTTGGCTTCCTTGCCGATGTCACTCCCGACGAAATGCTGGCGAGCGTCGAGCACATATTGAAAGGCAACTACTCGCTTGACCAACGACTACTCCTGCAAGCGGATCTGATCGACCACAGTGGGAACGTGACAACAGATACAGCATTTAATGATGTCGTTCTGCAACGATGCAATACAGGCCGCATGGTTGATTTTGAAACCCGGGTTGGTGGCACTTATGTGAACACGCACTCCGGAGACGGGCTGATTGTTGCTACGCCGACCGGATCGACGGCCTATGCACTGAGCTGCGGCGGCCCCATTATCGAACCGCAATTGGAAGCCTTCGTCGTTGTGCCGATTTGCTCGCACACGCTGACAGACCGACCTGTTGTGGTATCTGCTGGCAACCCGATAGAAGTGCGCATGCTTGAGCGTGAAGAGACCAGCGCAGAGGTCGTCATCGACGGCCGATCACTGGGACCGATTGGACCAGAGGATAGGCTGGTCATTAGCGCATCGGAGAGCAAGATCACACTCATTCACCCGCCTGGTTATGATTCCTATGAAATTCTAAGGTCAAAACTATTCTGGGGTCGGGATAGCCGGGTGCGCGATAACCTGCCCCGAACCGACTAGATCATGCTTATCAACTTACAAGTTCGTGACTTCGCAATTGTTGACCAGATATCGGTCGAATTGCTGCCTGGAATGACCGTACTCACCGGAGAAACTGGCGCTGGCAAATCCATTCTGGTCGACGCGGTTGGGCTCGTCCTTGGCGAGCGCGGAGGAAGCCAGTTGGTCCGCAGCGGCGCGAAACGAGCAGAATTCAGTGCGGAATTCGATATTTCCGGTCTACCGGATGTCCGAAAATGGCTTGCAGAGCACGCCCTGGACCAGGATGACGAATGCCTTCTGCGCCGTGTTATCGCTGCCGATGGACGATCGCGCGCTTTCATAAATGGCAATTCCACGCCGCTCCAGCAATTGAAGACGCTCGGGGAATTGTTGCTGGATATTCACGGACAGCATTTCCACCAGTCGCTGGGACGCAAGAGCATTCAACGCGATCTCCTCGACAAATTTGGTGGTCTATTGCCGCAACGGGCAAAGACCGAACTGGCGTTTCAGACCTGGCACGATCTGCGCGAACGATTGGAACAACTACAAAATGCAGATGCCGATCGTGATTCACGCCTCGATCTATTGGCGTTTCAGTTACAGGAACTGCAGTCACTCAACGTTGCTGATGATGAGATCGCCTCACTACAGGCCGAACGGCAGAAGCTGCAGAATAGCGGTCGGCTGGCGGAGGGGATTTCCAGTGCACTGAACAGCCTCGATGAAGATGATGCGGGCAATGTCAATCAGTCGCTGGCAGACGCATCGCGGGCAATCAGCAATTTGGTCGAATATGACGACGAACTGAGGTCCTCTCTCGAGATGCTCGAATCAGCTAGCATTCAAGCCAGTGAAGCGACTGATTCTCTGCGACGCTACAGCGAGTCTGTGGATATGGATCCTGCCCGCCGAGACTGGATTGAGGAACGACTGGATGCCATCACAGCGGTCGCTCGAAAACACCGAGTGGAAGCAAGTGCACTGGCCGAACTTCGTGAGCGGCTCAATGCTGAGCATGAAGAAATCACCCATGCTGATGAGCGCAGCAAGGAACTGGAAGAACAAGTAGCAACGTCAGAAGCCAGCTACCGGCGGCTCGCCTCTGCCCTGTCCAAGAGTCGCGGCAAGACAGCTCGCAAATTCTCCGCAGCGGTGACCGATGCAATGTCTGGACTGGGTATGCCAGATGGGCAGTTTTCGATTGCGGTATCTGCTCGAGCTGCAGACGATTGCCGCGCGTGGGGCATGGACAATATCGAATTCCTGATCAGTGCGAACCCCGGCCAACCACTAATGCCATTGTCTCGCATCGCCTCTGGAGGCGAATTATCTCGAATGAGCCTGTCGATACAAGTCATCGCCAGCAATTGCAGCGCTATTCCTACGATGATATTCGATGAAGTGGATAGTGGAGTTGGTGGTGGCGTCGCCGAAATGGTCGGACGTCGTTTGCGCGAAATCGGACATGACCGGCAGGTCTTGTGCGTGACCCACTTGCCTCAAGTCGCGAGTCTCGCCGATCAGCACTTTCGTATCAGCAAAGTATCCGATGGCAAGGCAACGCGAACCGGCGTAAATGCGCTTAGCCGGGAAGAACGCATCGATGAATTGGCTCGCATGCTGGGCGGCGTCGAAATCACCCAGAAGACCATTGAACACGCAACAGAGATGCTCGCCGGAGCATCGAGAAAGAGCGCCTGATTCGCTAGTCGTCAGGCTGTTCGGTTGAGCGCTTCACATACAGAACAAGACTGTGGTCCAGGAGTTCGTAGCCGTACTCCTTCGCTATTTCGTGTTGCAAGCGCTCGATGTCCTCACTGACAAACTCAATAACCTCGCCGCTATCAACGCACACCATATGGTCGTGGTGACCGCCATCATCAAGTTCAAATACCGAGTGGCCACCTTCAAAATTATGCCGCGTAACCAGACCTGCCGACTCGAATTGGGTCAAAACCCGGTAAACGGTCGCGAGGCCAATATCCTCTCCGCTATCGAGCAATTCCCTGTACAGGTCCTCAGCACTGAGATGCCGCATACTCGATTGTTCGAGGATTTCCAGTATTTTCAGGCGTGGCAGCGTAATTTTCAGCCCAGCCTTGCGTAATTCGTTGCGCTGCTCCATGGGTACTCTCTGGTTGCGTAAGAGCCAAAATAATTCGGCTATCGTGTCGTTGGGCAAGAAGGTATGATTCGCGCCTATTATGACGCAGATGACAGCCCGGCTCTAGCGGCTGACCGATTTTGTGTCACGGAATTAATTACAGCGATGAACGTCCAACACCTAGCTATGCGCAAACTATTACCCCTAATACTCCTGGCATTTGTCAGCATGACGGTTACCAGCGGCTGCGTCTACCGTCAGAATATCTCTCAAGGCAACCTCATCAAGCAGGAAGACCTTGATCAGGCGGAAGTCGGGATGACACGAAACCAGATTCGATTTCTGCTCGGTACGCCTATGATTGACGATCCATTTCACACCGACCGGTGGGACTACGCCTACTACTTCAGAATCGGACGCGAGGATGTGACATTTACGCGCTGGGTCTCAATCATTTTTGAGGGCGAAAAGGTCATCGAAATTCGAAAGGATCAGCCACTCAACCCTGACATGTAGACAGGTCGCAGAGCCTACGGGCGTAAGTTGCGCCCTATTCTGAAATCGGCCGTCCTGCAGATTTGCCCATCGTTCGACCCACTTCGGCCAGCTGACGGCGCGCTTCGCGCGGATCAATTTCCAATAGCCGATAGATTTCTATCCGGTCACCGTGCTGGACAAGTCTGTCTCGAGCTACCGGGCGCCCCCATATTCCGACCGGCAAGTCTCGAAGCTCAACATCCGCAAACAGAGCGTAGATACCTGATCGTTCGAGCGCGTCGGCGACGCTCGTGCCCGACTCCACGTTGCACTCGATTAGAGATTGAGTCTCTGGCGTTGCAAAGACGACTTCTACGACGATCTCGTTGCCGCTCATGTCGAATCGCTATCTGCTGATCGGGCACGCCCGTAAATCTCGTCAGCGCGTCGCGTAAACGCGTCAACTAACGAATTGCAGCTATCTTCCAGATAGGAACCGAACAGAAAGTCACTGCTGCGGCTCTTGAACTCGAAATCCATCTCCAACTTGACTTTGCTGCCTGAATCCCCCAACGGGGAAAAGCGCCAGCCACCAGACAGGCTTTTGAACGGCCCCCCTATCAGGGCAATTTCGATAGAGTCGTTTTCACGCAGAACATTTCTTGTGCGAAAGCTTCTGCGAATGCCGCCTTTATGCAATTCGAGCGTCGCTTCCACAATTTCGCCTTCACGAGAATGAATCTCGGCACCACTACACCACGGCAGAAAACCCGGATAGGACTCGACATCTGCTGCCAGCGCATACATGTCGCTTGCTGAATATGGCACCAGCGCACTGCGGCTGACCTTTCGCATCTCGCGCAACCCCTCGTTGCGAATATAACTCCCGCCTACTGCGCGAGCTCTATCAGATAGTCGAGAAGACCTATGGCTTTCAAGAATACGAACAAGATTCCAATAGGCGCCACAAAGCGCGCCAGGAATCGCCACAGTTTGTACATCCCTCCAGCGCCACCCAGCTCATCAGCGGTAGAGTTTCGACACATCACCCAGCCCGCAAAAATAGTGATAAACACGCCACCGAGCGGCAGCATGATATTACTGGTCAGAAAATCAACATTATCAAAGAACGTACCTTTGAAGAAAACCGCGTCTGACCAAACATTGAAGGACAGGACAGATCCAACGCCCAAAAACCAGATCGAGCCGCCTACGATGACCGCAGCCTGAGAACGTGTGCGATTAAAGTGCTCAACCATCCACGCAACTGCAGGTTCCATGAGACCGATAGCTGATGTCCATGCCGCAAACGCGAGTAACACAAAAAACACGGTGGAGAAGAACGCGCCGCCCGTCATTTGCCCAAACGCCAGTGGCAAAGTATCGAATACCAGACCCGGTCCGTCCGCCGGGTCCAGTCCGTTCGCAAAAACCAACGGAAAAATTACCAGACCAGCCAGCATCGCGATGCCCGTGTCTGCAGCGACCACCGCAGTCGACGCGCCCATAATCGACGTTTCTTCAGGAAGGTAGGCACCGTACGCCATGATCGCGCCCATGCCGATACTCAACGAGAAAAACGCCTGACCCATTGCCGCAAGAACGCTGTCCCAGGTTAGTTTGCTGAAATCCGGGGTAAACATGAACTCAAGTCCCGCACCGAAATATCCCGAATTCAATGAATAGCCGAGTAGCGCAAGCATGAGCAACAAGAGCGCCGGAACCATGAACCGAACTGCCTGCTCCAGTCCCCGCTCAACACCCCGTGCCACAACAACGATTGTCAGACTCATGAACAAGGTGTGGCAGAGCAGGGTCAATTTCCAGTCACTGACAAAACTGCTGAACTGGGAGCTGATTGCTTCAGCGCTGGCGCCACTGAATGCGCCACTTGCGCTCTTCACTACATACGCCAGCGTCCATCCCGCTATCACGCTGTAGTACGACAGAATAAGAATTCCGGCGACGACGCCCAGCATGCCGACGAGAAGCCAATTTCCGGAGCTGCCCTCTTCCTTGCCCAACAGCTCCATTGTCGCTATCGGATTGCGCCGGCCACGTCGGCCGATGAGAATTTCGGACATCATGACCGGCATGCCGATCGCAACGACACAAATCAAATAGACGATGACAAATGCGCCGCCGCCGTTTTGGCCCGCGACGTACGGAAACTTCCAGATATTGCCCAGACCGACCGCAGAACCGGTGACCGCCAGAATGAACGCCATTCGGGACGACCAATGACCGTGAAGGGACGTTCGCTTCGACTCGCCAGCAGCCTGATTTTTTTGCATTGTTATTCTCTGAGGGCAACGAAAGCCGGGATTCTCGTACAATTCCGGGAGGCTTACAACAGTTCGGCTATTCGGTGCTCAGTACGAAAAGCCATGAAACTTGCTGCGGAGACCTTATAATCGCGGCGCACACCGCCAACCCTTGCCCCGCCCCAGTCCCTGAAGATCAGATCCCATGAGCAACAGCAAATCAAAGAAACCCGCTGACAACGTCATTGCCGTCAATCGCAAGGCCAGGCACGACTATTTCATCGAAAACACCGTTGAGGCAGGTCTCGCCCTCGAGGGATGGGAAGTTAAGAGTATGCGTGCCGGCAGAGCGCAGATCACCGAAGGCTATGTGCAGATCTACAAAAGTGAGGCCTGGCTGGTCGGCGCACACTTTTCTCCACTGACATCGACTTCGACGCACGTGCATGCTGATCCGACACGCAATCGAAAGCTGTTGCTGCATCGATTGGAACTCGATCGCATGATCGGAGCGGTCGATCGCAAGGGCTATACACTAGTGCCCTTGAATCTGCATTGGGTTAAAGGACGCGCCAAACTCGACATCGGCCTGGCAAAAGGTAAGAAGCAGCATGACAAACGCGCCAGCGACAAGGACCGAGATTGGCAGCGACAAAAAGAACGAATGTTAAAAACTTAACGTTTTATTACAGATAGTTATATACGTTAGTTAATGTCATTTATCTCGTTTGTACAGTCCCCGAATAATGCTTAAGTGTGTTTAATGTGCGGCAGCCACATTGTTTTTGCTCGATTAGTCCCTACACTTAAGGAACACAGGGGGTGACATGGCTTCGACGTGGGTCACGAAACTCTGAGTGCATGCCGAGGGACAGATTACCTCGTTAAACCAGCTGTAACACTTATAGTTGCCAACGACGACAACTACGCGCTAGCTGCTTAAAAACCAGTTCAACGCCCTCTGACCAGATGTGCCTGTGCGTTTGGGGTTCAGGGGTCACCGACACGGGACCGCGGCAAGGGCATGTTCAGGGCTCGAACCGTTAAAACCTTACTGAGCTGGCTGTGAGTTTTCCCTGTCCGTCGGGTAGCTCATAGTGAGATTTAAAGACGGAATAAGCATGTAGATCTTGGAATGTAGGTCTTGCGGACGCGAGTTCGATTCTCGCCACCTCCACCAACACAGAGAAACCGCCTTCGGGCGGTTTTTTTGTGTTTGGGGAGATCGTGCAGATGAGACTCGTGTCTCGAGTTCACAAATTGGCAGGATTGCCGATTTGGACCGCGGAGCGACCCGAACGCAGTGAGGGCGAGGGCCAGGGATGGCCCGAGTCCATTCTCGCCACCTCCACCAACACAGAGAAACCGCCTTCGGGCGGTTTTTTTGTGTTTTAAATTCGGCGTTCGTTAGCTCGCATGATGAAGGGCCTGAAATTTCGGGTCAGAGCAAAAACTTAAGTGTTTTTACTCTGACCCCAAACCTCGGATAAAAAAAGGCGCCCAAAAAGGGCGCCTCAATACATCGATATTGACTACAGGAATAA
>RCNF010000077.1_pt1 | contig 40038 bp, 34 predicted proteins | sample 2041311 | NCBI WGS metagenome assembly RCNF01 (sample SAMN09708228, study PRJNA481090) | Marine sediment metagenome, whole genome shotgun sequencing project. | biome: marine sediment; feature: ocean; material: sediment; isolation source: Sewage treatment plant 2 marine sediment (STP2) ...
GGATCCTCTTCGAACGGCCAATGGCCATAGTATCGTAGTAGGGCGCGCAACAGCACCGACCACTAATGTATGCCTGATCGACCGCCCCAGCCACGAATGGGACCGATGATCACGAGCATCGGCAACCAGCGCCTGTGGGCTGAAACGTGTATTAACAAGAAACGGGGCTTGCAGGTATAGTTCGACATCTGAAGTAAAGCCGTCCCCGACAACACTGGAAACTTGTGCAGATAATCCGAGACGTTTCGGCAAACCATCGTCATCTGACTGGAATCCTGGCCGGGATGTTTGCCGCGTTCTTGCTCACCGTAATATGCTATTGGCCGTCGCTTGACGGGCCTTTTCTTTTTGACGATATCCCGAATCTTGAGCTCTTGGGCGATCGCGGTGGACTAACCTCGACAGACAAGTACATAGACTTCATAACGAGCGCACAATCGAGCCCTCTCGGTCGCCCCCTGAGTCTGGCCAGTTTCACGCTCGACGGCCAAACCTGGCCGACCGACGCACGACCGTTTCGTATCACCAATCTCATCATTCATCTCGTCAACGGGCTATTGGTGTTTTTTCTGACCCGGCTCGTTTTCTCAACCGTTTACACTCGAGAAACTGCCGGGAATCTAGCGTTACTATGCACCACTTTGTGGTTGCTGCACCCGTTGCTGGTATCGACAACCGCCTACATTGTTCAGCGCATGACGCAGCTCGGTGGTTTGTTTACGCTGGCGGGGCTGCTCTGTTACATGCGCGGTCGAAATTATCTACCGACGAGGCCACAGCGCGGTTGGGCGTGGATAATCGCCGGCATGGGTGTTTGTGGCGCGCTGGCGCTGCTAAGCAAAGAAACTGGATTCTTGTTGCCGTTCTATGCCCTCGTGATCGAGCTGACTGTATTCGCGTCGGTCAGACTTCCGGGGCGACACAGACCTGTGTTGATCGCACTGTTTGTCATGCCATTGTTTGCCTTAGTCGTTTACCTGGGGTGGGACTGGGCTCTTCGCGTACAAAGTTTCGAGTTTCGCGACTTCTCTTTGCATGAACGACTACTGACTCAAGCCGTCGTCGTGGTCGACTATTTGCGGCAGGTCGTCGCTCCGCAGTTATCCGGGCTCGGAGTATTTCACGACGATTATCCGATATCCAAAGGACTGTTCGATCCCCCTGTCACACTGATCAGCTTTCTAATTATCTCTGCGCTGATTTCACTTGCTGTATGGTCTCGCAAGCGCTGGCCGCTGGTCAGCCTCGGAATTCTCTGGTTCTTTGTCGGCCATAGCCTCGAAGCGGGTCCGATTTCACTGGAGCTTTACTTCGAACACCGTAATTACCTGCCGCTACTCGGACCCTTGATCGCCTTCTGTTCCCTGCTGCCGCTTATTAGTCAGAAATACCGCCGCATATTACCGCTGGTCCTGATCGTATTTATCAGTATGGAATGTTTTCTTACCTGGCAAAGTGCAACGACGTGGGGTAACGAAGACCGGCTCATGCAAACGACGTTGATTGAGCATCCGAACTCGCTTCGTGCGCAGCAGTATGTAGCCAACAAGTATATTTCTCGAGGTCAGTTTCAGGACGGACTGGAGATACAACAGGGTCTCGCGGTGAAATATCCGGAACACACATCAACGCGACTGAGCATTCTCAATCTAAGTTGTCTCCTCAATGTGGCAACAGAAGAGCAGGTTCGCACAACATTGAGTATTCTGGAGCACAGCAAGTATGATACACAAATTGCTGGTTTTCTCGGGCCGCTGATTTCTAACGCCACCAACGGCTCTTGTGATGCTTTGGGTTTCGCGGAGCTCGACGAGCTGTTCGACGCTCTGCTGCGCAACTCGGCAATGGCAAGAAATGTCTCGTTGCGTGGTGTAGCGCATTACTTCAAAGGTATTGCCTACCAAAAGAGCGGCAACCTGGAGAGTGCTCTGGAACAGCTGGACCTTTCGTATCTGGCGAAACCGGAGATTGATATTCGACTTCAGGAGATCGTTTGGCTGTTGGCGGCTGGCAGGCCCGAAGAAGCGGAGCGTTATCTGATCCTCGCGCGGCAGCACGGGCAAGAAAACTTGCTCAGACGGAATATCCGCGAGACTGATCTGAATATCCTGCAGCAAAGAATTGACGAAGCCCGCCAACGGATGGATTGACTTGTAAGTTGCATGGTCCTGCTTTCGACAATGGCACTCCGCGCAAGGGTGGGGACAAATGAAACCAGTGTGCCATGCGGCCAATGACTGCGACCGACGGGGTGTGGCCTGATTAGTATATGGCGACAGTATGGTGCTCCCAGTTGTCGTCCGTTGGGAATTCGCTTGCCATTTCATGAAAGCAGCTTAGCGCGCAAGAAGGGCGTTGAAACTAATGGAAACCGCAGCGGTCTGACCCTGTTCTTCATGCATCGCCATGATGGCGTAAGACTGCGGATGATCCGCAGGCAGATTTTGCTGCAGACAATGTCCGTTTGTCTTGTGAGAATTAGCTTGAGAAGAACAGTCATCAAAGACTCGTCCAATGAAAACGCCTGATGAAAAATAGAATTCTGTGGTTATCAATCGGTCTTATCGGCATTTCCGCTTGCGGCGGCGGCGGCTCGGCTGCACCAGCCACGAATCCGCCACCACCGGTCGTTAATCCCCCGCCACCGCCGGGCCCTGCATTGGAAACGGTCACACTGCAGGTGCCAACCTCAGGGGGGCAAGTCATCCTTCCTGATGTGGCCGGACTGTCATTCCGTGACGGCTCCTTTAGCGTCCCGACCGATGTAACAATTTCCCTGTCTTCCGATGCAGAGGTTGATCGTATCTTTTTGGATACGTCACGAATTCTGAAGCCGGGTCCGCGCACTGCGTTTGAGGTTCGATTCAATATCGGGTCTGTTCCTGTCGACTCGAGCGTTCTCGAGATTCTGGTCAATTTCACGATTCCAATGGATCTCGCGACGCAAACTAGCGTGGGCGAACAAGCTGACATGTTCCTGCTCTCCAGGAATGATGGTGGAATGGAAGGCGGCGTTGTCTTTGCACTGATGGACTCGGCCAACGAAGAGAATGGGACTATTACGTCAGTCTTGACGCCAGCGGACTTCTCGAACGCTACGACGATCGACGGCACGTACGAAGCGGTAATGCTGTTGGCGATTACTCCGGGAAAGAACAGAATTCCTTCAGAGGCTGGTTTCGACGATCAGTTCAATCCAGGTGAGTTATCCAACAAGGCGATGAACGATTCGTGGGCCTGCCCAGCTGATCCTGTTAATTGTCCATTGGCGATGGGTTGCGATGATCCTGGAGCTGGTTTTCAGAACGGGCGGAAGGAACCCGGTACCCAAATCGAACAGCGCCACTACGGACAGGACTATCCGGTACCACAGGGAACAGCAGTAGTAGCAGCCAAGGCAGGTACAGTAGAGAGCGCAAGCGCCGGCACATCATTCGGCAACACAATAATAGTAAGACACACGGACGGTGCACGAAGTCTATACGCCCACCTGCTGCGGATGGATGTGCAGCAAGACGATGCCGTCGCCGCGGGCCAGCAAATAGGGCTTTCTGGCAGTACCGGCGAGGATTCGGCAGAGGAGCATCTTCACTTTGAATACGCACCCCGTGGCGACACAATTTTTACCAAGGAAAGAATCGACCCACACGTTTGTATCGTCAACCCGGATCCGCCACAAGATCCGTTTGTGGGAACCTGGTTCATAGACGAAACCATCTCCAGCGATGACGTTGAATGTTCGGGTTCGAATTCATTCAGTGCAACCGTTACCAGGCAAGGCGATACTTACGACATTTCAATTCCGTTCAGGCCTGATTCCGGACCTGCTTCAGGCGGGCTCTTAAGAGTCTCTCTTTCGGCTACCTACCGTGAGGCGGCACGCGGCGAAACCATGGAAACCGGATCAGCTGTTTTTACGAGCCTTAACAGATTTGTCGGCAAATCATCCTGGACCTATACAGAAGGATCGTTTACTTGCGACGGCTTATCCTTCTACGAAGGCATAAAATAACAACAGCAATCTGGAGTAATCTGGCCAGAAGTCGATACTCGGGATCACTCTGATGCGATGTGCTCAAGCTCTACCAGGCTAATCGGTCGGCCGATCGCAAGAACCTGGCGCAGTTTTTTGTCGAACGACATGTAACTGACATCAGGCTCAGAGCCCAGCGCATCAAGGATCTTCGTAAAGAAGCAACGGGCAGATGCGATTGCTGCGATATCGAAGATCTCCTCATCGCTGAGTCCGTGTTTCTCTCGCAAAGCAGCAACCTGGCCCGACGTTGTCTTAGTGGCATCGCGAGCAACGTCGCGCGCGAATTTAACAATCGCAACCTCAGTGCTGGAAAGTACGTCGGGCTCTTTGCCATTGGCAAGTGCGACGACATTCTCTTCACCAATTATCCTGGCGAGTTCTTTGCCATGCTGCAGTGAACATGCCGAGTGCTTCAGCTGTCTTGCAACAACAAAGGTCACAAGCTCAAACCGACGATCGTCGGCCGGACGTCGGACTTCTGCCAGCAGTCGGCCCCAGCGTGCCATGACCTCCGGCCTGTGGCTAAAGACCTTCGAGTAGTTTGGTACGTAGCCCCAGTGATCCTCCTGGCGCTTGTACATGTCATGCACTGCGCCGGAAGCTTGATTGGCTCGAATAGTATTGATAAACGCCATCGGTGTTACTCCTGTTGTTAGTGTTCAAGTAGTTGACCAGGTGATCGGTAATGTCACGTGCATCGTCTTCTATGCCGAAAATGAAACTCGACTTGCGTCGCCGCATCAGCGGAAGTCCGAGGACATACATCCCCGGTGATTCGACGACACCGCCGTCGTGTTTGAGGTGTCCCTTACGATCGAGAACCGGCACATCGAGCCAGCTGTAGTCCGGTTTGAATCCTGTGGCCCAGATGATTGTCTGTATTGATGCCGCGTCGAGATCCAGCGTCAACAGCGGCGCGTCGTCGAGTCGAGTGCTGTCAAATTGCTCTGCTAGTGGCACGTCCTCCGCATCTGCAATGAATTCGTCAATAGCATTCAACAGACGCCTCATTTTCAGATCGGCAAGCGCACACACATTACGCAATGAACCAGAGAACTGTGCGACACCATCGCAAACGCCCATCAGGCGGCCAACGATTCTCGCGCCCTGATCGCTAAGCGAATTCAGGTCAAGCAGCGGCTTGTCGTTTGAGCCGACAAGTTGTGACGATGGCAGGCGCCGCCCTCTGGCGATGTCTTCAACCTCGTCGTAGCGTTGATTGAGGATGCCGCTGCGGGCCATCCAGTCGAGAATGTCACGACCACGGTAGCGCCGCGGCATGCGGACGTGCTCGCCGACCGCCATACTGACGTCGTGTCCAGCTTGCAACAGCTCATCGGCAATCTGCATACCACTTGCGGACGCGCCTACGACAAGTACACCACCTGGAGCGATTTGCTCAGGCGAGTGATAGCCGTGGCCATCTAGTTGCGTGACCTGCGCTGGAATGTCACGTGCAACTGCGGGTACCGACGGTATGTTGCACGCGCCGCTCGCGATGACGACGGCTTTCGCCACCCATGCGCCACGGTCAGTCGTCACATAGTAAACATCGCCTTTCTTGCGAACGGACGTAACGTTAGTGTTCGTCAGGACGGGCGCGTGTGAATGTTCGGCATAGTCCTGCATGAACTGAACCAGCTCCGACATACCCATGTAGCCGTCCGGGTTGTCGCCTGCGTAGTAGTACCCTGGCAGGCGTGTTTGCCAATTCGGTGTGAGCAGTTTCAGAGAATCCCATCGCTCGTTGCGCCACGTGTTAGCGATCTCGCCACGCTCAAGCACTACGTGCTGCACGCCGTGTTCCGTCAGCATATGGCTCACCGACAGACCGGCATGGCCGGCACCAATGACGATGGCGTCAATGGCACCGGCTAGCCGTGCACTATTTTCAGTACTTTGGTTCACTTGTTGACCAGTACGTTGACGTTGGTCGGGTTCGTGATGATGTCGAATACAGCCGAACGTTTTTGTGACTGTGCAACCAGCGCAGCGATATCTTCATCGGATGCGTCAGCGTCGATGTCGTACTTCACTGTGATGCCATCGAATCCATTGCGAACGTCAGCGTCGATTCCAAGAATGCCCTGGATGTCCATGTCGGCTTCGATCGTTGCCTTGACGGAGTTCAACTGAATACCGCGATGCTGTGCAACGGAAGCAATACCTGCTGTCAGGCAGCCAGCGAGTCCGACCAGGACAAATTCAACCGGAGTTGAACCTTTGTCTGCTGAGGCAAAGATTTCCGGGTGATCGGTGTCGTAGCTGTATTCGCGAACGTGCTTCTGCTCTTCTCCCAGACCGAAGAAGCTCTCCACGCTGGTCTCGGCGTGCGTGCCGCTCTTCCATTCGCTGGCAGCGCGCCACACGAACCTGGCCGCTTCGGGCATCTCGGTCAACGCTTCTCGAGCCCCAAGCAGAGCCTCTACATTTACTCCATTGTCTATTGCGGTTGCTGCGTCATTCACTGTCTCTCTCCTGTTGGTCGGCAGCGTTGTTGCCGCCGATGGAGCGCATAGTGTCGAATAGCAGCGATTCTGGCTTGACCGTTGGGTGACCATTTGATGACCTCTTTATTCTCCTTTTTATTCAGTAGGTTACACTGGACATGACCGAGCGTATCCGTTTGTATTCTCGAGCATGGCGGTGTGGACCAGGCTGGATCGACAGAGATTAAACGGTGCCTGGTGGTGAAAATGGTTACATATCGAAACAGACTCAGGGCGAAAAAACCGTCATCCTGCATCGCTTAGCCGGTGCATTTCAGCTCGTATTCGTAGCTGTGGTCGGCGCAACCTTGTTGTACGCAATGGCCAATACAGAAATTACCGTTAATGACCGGATGCAGTCGGGCTACGTCTATTCGGTGTCAGAACCCGTCGCGAGGAATTTCCACGCTGATTTTCGGCCCGAACTTACGCCAGGAGAAATGCTTGAGCTCGGTATCTTCGGGGGCAAGTACATGACCGATTGCCAGGATGAATTTCCAGCTGATTGGTTCAGCAATGCAAAATTGAGCCCGAGCGGAGCTAACCCGGACCTCAACCTGTTCGGCGTGACCGCATCTCAGCCTCTTTCGGAATGGCGCAAGAAGGGCTGGATCTGGGAAGACGACCCGCGCGGCTGGTTTCAATGGTATTGCCGATATTATATCGGCCGACGGTGCGTCGACGATGATCGGCAGGTTAAGCGTTGGAAGGCGATGACGCGCCATATCGCGCAGATCAGGAAAAACTGCGAGTGTTATGAGTTTGACTGCCGACCAAAGCAGCGTCAGGCATTGCTGCATTGGGCCTATGACCCCAGAAACATCTAGTTGTAGGTATTGAACGGGATTGATTCGTCTTCTGGCTAGTGAATAATGGTCCTTAACTTCGCCGGCCAATAGTGCCCTCAATCTCGCGGGCCAAACCGGTCGAAGCCGCACGAAAAGAGACAACTGCGGAGGCCGTCTGATGACAACACATGACCCAATAGAACGCCTGGCAAACACACGTCATGAATTTGGTGAGCATGGCGGCGTCAATATGTCGATCGAGGCGAGCACGACGTTCACTGTGATGAAGCCCGGTACGATGCCCGAGCTGTTTGAGGGCAGGAAGTCGGCGCCTGAAGGCTGCTATCTGTACGGACGACATTTTAATCCGACCGTGTATCACCTGGGTCAGCAGCTCGCTGCAATTGAGGGCACCGAGGCCGCCTACTGTGCGGCCAGCGGCATGGCAGCCATAGCAGCGGCGATTTTGCAGTTGTGTGAAACGGGCGATCACATTGTTGCCTCCAACACAGTGTACGGCGGCACCTACGCCTTGCTGCACGAATTCTTGCCGGCCAAGGCGAATATTCACACCACGTTTGTCGATATTACGGACCTGGAAGCGGTGCGAGCGGCGACAACTGACAAGACCCGAGTTGTCTATGCCGAAAGTATTGCGAACCCGACGCTGCGTGTCGCTGATATTCCTGCGCTTGCGAAAATTGCCCATGCCGGGAGTTCGGCGCTTGTGATTGACAACACGTTCAGCCCGTTGCTGCTAAGTCCGGCGGCCCTGGGCGCCGACGTAGTCGTGCACAGCATGACCAAGTTCGTTAATGGTGCCTCCGACATCATCGCCGGTGCAGTCTGCGGCAGCACTGAATTTATTCAGGGCTTGATGGATCTGCATACCGGTCCTTTGATGATTCTCGGCCCGACAATGGACCCTTCGGTCGCTTCAAAAATCAGCTTGCGAATTCCGCATCTGGCACTGCGGGTTGCAGAGCACGCAAGGCGCGCAGCCGTGTTCGCAGAACGGCTGCAGGATCTGGGTGTCCCAGTTGCCTATCCGGGTCTCGCCGACCATCCGGATCACGAACTGCTCCGCAATCAGCGTTGCGAAGACTATGGGTTTGGCGGCATTTTGACGTTGGACCTTGGTAGCGAAGCGAAAGCGAATGAGCTCATGGACGTGTTACAAAACAAGTATGGATTCGGCTTTATGGCAGTCAGCCTCGGTTATTTCGACACACTGATGTCCTGCCCAGGCAGCAGTACATCCAGTGAAATGAACGACGAGGAGTTGTCCATCGCGGGCATAGGTCACGGGCTCGTTCGTATGTCGATCGGTTATACAGGGACCGTCAGGCAACGTTGGCAGCAATTGGAAGCTGCGTTGCAAGATATCGATGCCATCGATGCCAGCTAGTCGGATGTCCGCCGAAAATGGGGAGATTCGGCAAAACGGTCCGAACCTGTCTATTCGCCAAGTCTCAATTTCTGCACATTCGCACGGAGCCGGAGCAGGGCTGTAGCGTCTTCCTGATGCACGCGCGCTATTCTGCCTTATGTTTCTGGATGAGGCCTGTTTCCTTCATCAGGCGTTCGATATCGTCCATTTCAACGGCCAGGTTATCGGACAGGTTTTCTACGCCGTCCTCGGTGACGACGACGACATCTTCCATTCTGACGTACATCGATTCCTCGTGTACCCATAGCATTGGATCGATCGTAAACACCATGCCGGGTTCAAGCTTGCGAGTGCGGTAGTTGCCGACGTCATGCACTGTCATGCCAACCGGGTGCGACAGATGCCCTTTGAAATCAAATGCCGCTTCCGCCGCGTCGCGATAGATAGCTTTTGAAAAATCGATTTCATTGAAGATTTCTCGCATGTCTTTTGCGGCCTCAGACATTATCTGCTCTGGCGTTACTCCGGGTCGGATATATCGCAGTAAAGCTTTCTGGTATTCGACGATGAAGCCATACAAGTCGCGTTGATCGGAGGTGTAGCTGCCGTTGACGGGCCACATGCGGGCAACATCAGACGTGTAGTAGCGATAATCGGGTGCAACGTCCATCAAAATCAGGTCACCATCCATGACGGGATCTGAATTGGCGGAGTAGTGACCCATCCAGGCATTGGTTCCGCCCGCCACGATTGCGCTATACGCGAATCCGCGTGAGCCACTCATCTTGAATACAAACAGCGCGGCCGCTTCAAGCTCATACTCGAAGATGCCGGGTTTCGTTGAACGGATCGCTTCAGCGATGCCTTCACCAGCGATTTCGCTCGCCCTGCGGATCAGGTCAACTTCTTTCTTTGACTTGATCAAGCGCATGTTGTCGAGAATCAGCGTTAAGTCTCTGATTTCGAATTGCGGATAGCGCAGTCGCATCAGGTTGATAAACTGTCCGGGTCTCGATGCTCTTCCATCCCACGGGTCGGCCAGACGTCGTCCCTGTCCACTCAGTACTTCGTCGCGGCTCTGGCGTTCCTTTTCATCCGGGTTGAACGGCGTATACAGCGCGGGCGTTGGTGGGCGCCACAAATAGGCATGCGTAAAGTCGGTGCCCATCTTTTCAATTGGGCGGACTCGCTCTACGCCCGTCTTGTCCATGATTATCTGGGCGTCTTCCGCAGAGAAGCGTTTTCCCTCGCCACGCTCTCGGTCCTCGTCTCTGTGCGGCAGGTAGATGGTGGTTTGCTGCTTGATGCCGTCGAGTACCATGTAGGCCGAAGGTGACTCAAGCCCGCTCAAATAGTAGAAGGTGTTGCTCTGTCTGAACGAAATGAACCCGGCAACATCCTCGGCTCCCTGGATGATGGCAATGTTCTCACCGATCGCGGCGTAGACAGTAGCGCGTCGTTGCTGAAAATCGTCGGCGCTGAAATCCGTTTGAAAACGTAACTCACCTGATGCGTGGGCGGCCAGAGTAACCAGGGCCAATGTGAATGCGAGAAAAAACCTGATCATTTGGTAACCTCTTTAAATGTCCACTGCGCAAGCAGCACAGAACGTGGATCAATCACTACCCGCGACGGAATTTTCTCGACCGGAATGCTGGCTTTAGTACCGACCGGGGATAGCGCTACTCGGTGTATCTCCGGCAGTAGATTCTCGTCGTAGTAAAAACCGACCTCGACTTCAGCACTAAATTCGAAGCCATCGTTTTGCACTTGCGCGAGTGAAATATCGACCACGCCATCATTGTGCTGCCATGTACCATCAAGGATGATGTTGCCGCCCTGATACAGCCATTGATCAAAGAACGGGGCGAGATCGCAGCCGCAGACGGCTTCCATCTCATGCCGGAAATCGGCCGTGGTCGCATGCGAATTCATGTACTTTCGATAATAGTTCTGAATACCTTCCCACCAGTTCTCATCACCGACCTTATTTCTCAGCATGTGCAATACCCACGCGCCCTTGTGGTAGATCTGTCGGGTAGTCACCTGACTCATGTCAGCAAGATTGTCGTGGACGATGCGATAGTCAGGGCGTTCTGCATAAAACTCGAATATGTCGTCGCGCTTTTCCTGCATGGAGGCGATAAAGGCGTCATGACCGTCGGCAAATTCGTAGAATAAATAGGAGAAATAGGTTGCGAAACCCTCGCTGAGCCAGACGTCATCCCAATTTGCCTCAGTGACAGAGTTGCCAAACCACTGGTGCGCGAGTTCATGCACGATGACATAGCGCCAACGGGCCGTGCGCTCCCCTGTCACGGATGCGTCTGAGTACAAGATCGCGGAGGCCGCTTCCATGCCGCCACCGACACTATTGCCCTGAATATTGGCGAGTTTCTCGTAAACGAATGGCCCAACATAACTCGACATGAACTCCAGGACCTGTCGGGTCGGCACTGCGAAGTCATAGAAGCCCGCGTCACGATCCTGACGATAAACCCAGGTCTGAATGGACTTGCCGTCGAACTCATCAACGTATTGCACGGCGAAGTCCGCAGCCGCCAAAACATACAACCAGGGTGCGATCGGTACCGACTGCTTCCAGTGGGTCAGTCGCAGGCCGTCGCCCAGGCCGGACTGCTCCATGAGCAGGCCGTTGGATATCACTTGCCATGTTTCCGGCGCCGTAATCACCATCTCACTGGTTGCCTTGTCAGAAATATGGTCGACGGTTGGCAGCCAGTGGCGTGCCTTGTTTGGCCAGTTGTCGCTGAACGCGCTGTAATCGCCGTGCTTGTTGTCCTTGAGCAGAAGCCCGGTCGCGGGAAAGCCCGCATACTTGATCTGGACTACGACAACGTCGTTCGCGACCGGTATCGATTTCAAGTCGATCAGCAACACATCGTCTTCGTGTGTGAACTTGAGCGGCACGCCCTGGTCGCTCACTTCGCTAACTGTCATGCCCTTGCCGTCACGTTCTCCACTGCGATTTATCAGGTCGAGACGCAGTTGTCGTTCACCGTCAGCCAGGAATCTGGCGTGAATGATGGCATCTGCAGACAATCGTCCCGAGTCATCACTTAGATCAAGCTCAAACCGATAATGCAGGACGTCGATATTGGGATTTACTGGATACGTATCCGCGAGAGATAACGACGAAGTTAAAAGGAGCGACACCAAACAGACTGTACGACGATAAAACACGAATGGAACTCCAGGAGTAGCGGCAAGTGGCCCCACAAGATGAGTCAAAATAATGTGCGATGCAAGGGCTGTTTGCAGCGGGTGGCTGTCACCAGCATGAACGGCCCCGGCCGATCTCGTTCTGCAAAGAAAGTTAAGGAGCAAAGGTCTGACCACCGGCATTGACGGGCTCGCCCGGTAGCCGTATAGATAGTCGTGCCGTAAGCCAGATGAGACCGAGTAAATGCAGCTACACCGAATTTCGCGCCTGGTATTGCTAACGCTGTTGCTGAACGGTGTGGGGTGCAGCATCGCAGAACAGCAAGGCGATGCAGCGTCGGATGATGGACCTTACCGATACGCGACCGGGAGCCCTGACGGCATCGGCAAATTCTACCTTGGTCGCGAAATTTCACACGTCATGGGGCACCGCGGGGCGACTTGGCTCGAGCGGCCAAAGCGTGAGCGCGAGGAGCGAACTGACTTGCTGATCGAAGCATTGCCGCTCGATGCTGACAGTGTCGCCGCCGATATTGGAGCTGGCACAGGGTACTTCGCTTTTCCGATTGCAAGGCGTCTGCCGGACGGCAAGGTCCTGGCAGTCGATATTCAGCAGGAGATGCTCGACATAATCGAATCGCGTAAAGGCACAGGTGAAGTGACCAATGTCGAAACTGTGTTTGGCACAGAAGACGATCCGGGGCTACCCGCGTCCAGCGTCGATTTGATTCTTATCGTCGATGCCTATCACGAGTTTTCCTATCCCTATGAAATGGGACTGGCAATGGCGAATGCACTGAAGCCGGGCGGAAAAATTGTACTGATAGAGTATCGCGGCGAAGACAAGTCAGTAATGATCAAGCCGTTGCACAAGATGACGCAGCGACAAGCAAAACGTGAAATGGCCGCAGTTGGTCTGGAGTGGGTTCGCACCGAGGACTTCCTGCCGCAGCAGCACTTCATGGTTTTTCGCCTAACCCAAAGCCCTTGAGCTTGTCTGATCAGAAGCGTTGCAGTGCTGCAGCTGCTATGGTCAGTTGCAGTGCAACGGGAGATGAAAATGCTGCAGCCCTTTCGACACGTAAGAACTGTTTTCTATCTGCTTGCCCTGTTCGTCATCGGATCGGCTCCTTCATTTGTCGTTGCAGCGGAGAATGACGAGAAACCCAATATTGTTCTCGTCCTCATGGATAACTTCGGCTGGGGAGAGATCGGCGTTTACGGCGGTGGTGTCATGCGAGGTGCCCCAACGCCCAATATCGATGGCATTGCTGCGGAAGGTCTTCAGCTAACCAATTTCAACGTTGAGGCGGAGTGCACACCATCGCGCTCGGCATTGATGACAGGCCGCTACGGAATTCGAACCCGACAACGGCCAGATGGCGCACCCCGAGGTGTCTGGTACGGGATCACGCGGTGGGAGGTAACGCTGGCCGAGATGTTGTCGGACTCCGGCTATGCCACAGCGATCTTTGGCAAGTGGCATTTGGGCGACACTGAGGGCCGGTTCCCAACGGACCAGGGTTTCGACGAATGGATCGGGATTCCCAGATCGTCTGATCGAGCCTTCTGGCCGGACAGCAATAGCTTTACACCGGATAGCCACCCGGATGCGGTGTTTACGCACGTCATGACGGCGAAGCGTGGTGAGACGCCCAAGAAGCTGGAAGTCTTCGACCGCGAAAAACGCAAGACGATCGATCGCGAGATCACGGATCAGTCCATTGACTTCATACAGCGCAAGGCCGAAGGCGATCAGCCGTTCTTTGTTTTTCTCTCCTATACGCAAACGCATGAACCGGTCGATCCTCATCCCGACTACTACGGCAAAACCGGGAACGGAAGTTTTGCCGATGTTCTGGCGCAAACAGACGATTATGTCGGTGATGTCCTGGCTACGCTTGACGAGCTGGGGCTAAAAGAGGACACGATAGTCATCTTCACATCCGACAATGGTCGAGAAGGGGTACCGAGATCGTTCGGATTCACCGGCCCGTGGCGAAGCGGCATGTTCTCTCCCTACGAAGGTTCGCTGCGAGTGCCCTTCCTGATCCGCTGGCCGGGGAGAATACCGGCGAAACAGGTATCGAACGAGCTCGTACACCAGATCGATCTGTTTCCAACGGTCGCCAGTATCATTGGTACCGAGCTCCCGACCGACCGGGTATATGACGGCGTCGACCAGACTGATTTTCTTAAGGGCAATACCGATAAGTCCGCCAGAGAATCCGTGATCATCTACATCGGCAATGTGCTTTTCGGTGTCAAGTGGCGCAACTGGAAGCTGTTGCTTAGGGAGATAGACGAAGATTCCTACGCGATCAGAGAGATGGCGTACCCATCAGTTTACAACTTGCTCGTCGATCCGAAAGAAGAAGTGCCCGAACTCAATTATCTCAATGATACGTGGGTGGATTTTCCGTTGTATCAGGTCCTGGAAGATCACGAAGAATCAATTGCAGCAGATTCCGGAGCGCCGGACCCATAGGCAAGATGGTGCCGGTGTAAACATTCTTAACATTTCGCATGAATCCGGCGAGGCAAGATGGTGCCGGTGTAAACATTCTTAACATTTCGCATGAATCCGGCGAGAATGTTAAGAATGTTTACACCGGCACCAGTCACCCGGCGAGAATGTTAAGAATGTTTACACCGGCACCAGTCACCACCAGTCACGCACTATCAGGAATCGGCAAGATGACCAAATCAAGCGATCGCGATCTTGGAATGAACCGCGGCATTACCCGGCGTGATGTTCTGCACGGGGTTGGTGCTCTGGCTACCGCAAGTTGGGTGCCTGGAAAGGCTCTCGCTGAGCAGATTCTGGCCAGCGAAGATAGTCTGTCTGTCGCGTATCCGCCCGCGCTGACGGGATTGCGTGGTAGTCATATTGGATCGTTCGAGATCGCCCACGAGCTGGCACGTGATGGTCGGCGCGATTGGGGTCCGGTCGAAGAGAGCGATACTAACGTATACGACCTGGTCATCGTCGGCGCTGGCCTGAGCGGTTTGGCCGCTGCCCACTTTTATCGCAAATCGCATCCCGATGCTCGAATACTCATTCTCGACAATCATGACGATTTTGGCGGGCATGCGAAGCGCAATGAATTTCAAATAAGTGGCGAAACGATTATTGGTTACGGCGGGTCGCAAACACTTGAAGATCCATCAGACTATCCGCAAAGCGCCAAGACATTGCTTAGTGATCTCGGTATCGATCTCGACCAATTCTACAAAGCCTATGATCGGCAATTCTTTCGACGCCATGGCCTAAGCGGCGCGGTCTTCTTCGACCGCGAGAACTGGGGCGTCGACCGACTGGTCGATTACGATCTTGGTAGTTTGAGATACACGCTGCCGTTGGCGAAACAGCATGGATCAATAGAAAAAGCAGTGCAATCAATGCCAATGTCGGATGCGGCAAAAGCACAAATGCTGAAACTATTGACGTCGACGAATGATGTTTTTCCGGGCATGAGTGACGAGGAACGAATCGAGCTTCTCGAAAGCATTTCCTACCGGCAGTACCTAAGCGATTATCTGGGTGTCACTGAGCCTGAAGTGTTCGCGGCGTTGCAGTCCCTGACGACGGATCTCGGTGCTGGAATTGACGCAGTGCCGGCAGGGGATTCAATCGAATACATCGGATTGCCGGGTTCGGCAGCGGCCGGATTTCCCGACGAGGGTGATGACGAGCCATATATTCATCATTTTCCAGACGGACTTGCGTCTATTGCTCGAATGTTGGTGCGGGAATTGATTCCGGACGTCGCGCCGGGCTCGACAATGGAAGACATCGTTCTTGCGCGTTTCGACTACAGCAAGCTCGACGCCGCAAATACGCCCGTCAGGTTGCGGCTGAGCAGCACAGTCGTCAATGTCCGGCATGATGGAGAGCCAGACTCGGCAAGGTCGGTCACGGTTAGCTACATGCGCAACGGCCGCCTTGGTGAAGTCCGCGCGAAACAGTGCATCCTCGCATGCTACAACGGCATTATTCCGTCACTATGCCCGGAGATGCCGCAACACCAACGAGATGCCTTGTCTGAAGGGCTAAAGGTTCCGATTCTCTATACCAACGTTGCTCTAAACAACTGGCGCGCGTGGGAGAAGCTTGGCGTTGGCGCTGTTTCCGCTCCAGGCAGCTATCACGTCAATGCGATGCTCGATTTTCCCATCGACATGGGAGGCTACAACTTTTCCTCCGGCCCGGACGATTCGATTATCGTCCACATGGAACGCTTCCCACATCGAGCGAATGAGGGGCTTAGCCTGCGCGAGCAAGCGCGTCTCGGACGCATCGAATTACTGTCCACACCGTTCGAGACGATAGAGCGCAACACGAGAGAGCAGCTTGCAGCGATTTTCGCCTCAGGCGGTTTCGACCCAGTGACCGATATTGAGGCAATCACCGTAAACCGCTGGCCACATGGCTATGCTGCCCGCGATTGGCTGGCCGACGACTACTATGAAGACAGATCGGATATTCGTTATTCGTTTGTTGCCGGTCGCCAGCCATTTGGGAAAATTTCAATAGCTAACTCAGACGCCGGTGCGAGCGCGACTTTTGAATCAGCTGTACGACAGGCGTATCGAGCGGTCGAAGAGCTCGGCTAGCAACTTGTGCTCGATAGTCTCGACCCGCAGACAGAGTTAACCGGTGATCATTCAAAGGGCAGATTGTTGGATTCCAACCCGGGGTTGTTGCGGGTAGCGATTTGCGAACCGCTAATGGCTACTGATGTGCGGCACAAGCCCCTGCGCACTCACGCGACACTGGTTGCGCTGATCGAATTTCCATCATTGGCAGAATTCGACGGGTTCGCAAGTGATTCGGAATATGCGCCCTTTGCAGATGCTCGCCGGCGCGGCAGCGTGAGTCGTTTTCATGTCGTGGATGCGACCGATGTTGCAGGCGCTATTGCGTATCTGCGCAAGGGCTGAATCAGCTCCGGAAGGACCGCTATGTGCTGGATTATAATTGGTCTGTTCAGGCGGTCTTTTCTACGGGAAGCTCACATTGAGTCCTTGGGAAACAGTCCGTGTGTCTGGTATTGAGTTTGATTCCGACCGCAACTAGTCGTTCGGGCGGATATTCAATTCAACCAATAGGTTGAATAGTTTGCGGCGCATTTGTACACTGCCCGACATGCAGGCTTCGCAGCAAGAAAATCTTGATCTAATATTCCTGGCGTTGGCTCACCCGGTGCGGCGCTCGATCCTGGAGCAGTGCGGTCAAAAGAGGCAGTCAGTCGCTGAGCTCGCGGAGCCGCATGCGATGTCTCTCAATGCCGTGTCGAAACATATCAAAACGCTGGAAGCGGCGGACCTCATTACTCGTGAGCAGGACGGCAATTTTCATCGTATCGGCGCTGCAACGGAGCCTTTGAAGTCGGCCATGGACTGGCTGGCTTATCACGTAGATCTGTGGGATAGCAGTCTGCTCGCACTCAAAGAACATCTGGAGTCCTCACCATGACTGGAAAACGTATCGAAGTAACAGTACACATCGATTGTCCACGAGAGGAGGCGTTCATGGCTTGGGCATCGGCAGATGCGCTGGCCAGGTGGTTTGCGCCCAAGAGCAGTCTCCGGCCCGTTGTGCAAATGGATTTCGTCGTCGATGGCCGCTATTCGATTGTTATGCCTCGAGCGGATGGCACCGTGCATACAACGGCGGGTCGTTTTCAGGAGATCATGCTCAACAAAAAGATCATGATGACCTGGCGTTGCGATGTTTTTGAGGACCCTGAGTCCGTCGTTACAGTGACTTTTGACGACTCGGATGGCGGTACAGACCTGTGTCTCATCCATGAGACCTTTGCCAGTGAAGATACGTGCAATGCTCATCGCGGCGGTTGGGATGAATGCCTTGGTGAGTTGGTCAATCAACTGAATAGTTAGGCGAACAGTAGCCCGGCAATTCCGGGAGGAGAATGCGATGAAATACTTTTACATCGGTATAGCCATTCTGATTGTGGTGGTTGGAACTTTTGCGGCCGTTAAGAAAGTTTCACCCCTGAGTTGGGGTTGGTGGGGTGCGACTAACACTTCGGAAGGTGTAGCTTTGAAAGGTTACGATCCCGTGGCGTATCTTCAGTCGGATGCTGCTGTGCTCGGGAGCGGAGAGCTCACTTTCGAATGGAACGATGCTACCTGGTACTTCGCAAGTGCAGCAAACCGGGACTTGTTTAAAGGCGAACCGGAAAAATACGCCCCGCAGTTTGGTGGCTTTTGTTCATTCGCTGCAAGCAAGGGCTTTACCGCCGACTCCGAGCCCGATGCGTGGCATGTACTCGACGGGCGTCTGTATGTGTTCGCCGATCAAAAAGTCCGCGATGAGTGGGTCGCTGGTCTTGCAGAAGGCTCACTGGAAGCTAGCGAGAAGAACTGGATGAAGCGTTGACGCCATTGGTGATATCCGCGGCGCAGTTGCACAGATAGCTGCGGCATCAGGATTCCTTAACTATCGTTACTACATGCCCCTTTGAAGAACGCAGCTTCTGCTTATGTGGCTGAAATCTTGTAGTGACTTATCTGCACTTCTTCACCGTAGTTGGCGTAGTCACCTGCGTGACGTTGGTCACGAAACTCACCCCAGTTAATCTTTTTGTACTGCGCTGGATGATCGTCCGAGATCATTGTCGGCACAGGTGCGTAATTGGTCCGATAATCCGGATTGAAGAAAAACGGAATGCTATAGCGCGCGCGTTCCGTGTTGGTGACAGCTCGGTGCAACGCAGCGCGGTAAGTGTCGTTGGACCAAACCTGGACGATGTCGCCGATGTTGATCACCAGCGCATCACGGCGCGGCTCAACGAGATGCCAGCGACCGTCGTTAAATATTTCCAGCCCGGGTTGATCATCTTGCAGCAGTAATGTCAGGGCACCTGCATCAGTATGCTGATTGACGCCTAGGTGCCCATCGTCCGGGTTTTCCAATCCTTCGGGAGAGGCCGGATTTGGGCAGACGGGATAGTAGTTCAAGCGCAGAAAGCTGCTGTGCTCCGACCCGAAACCGCTGGCCAAAAAATCAGGTGACATCCCAAGGTTCGTCGATAGGGCAGCGAGCAATCTGTAAGATAAGGTTTCGCACGCCATGAAGTAGTCATTCACAGCATGGCGAAAATCGGGAATATCATGCGGCCACTGCGGTTGAATGAGTTCACCGTCTGCCGGACCGTAGTCATACACTTCCTTCCAGTCAGGTGTGTTTTTCGTCAACTCTCGATCAAAGAAGCCCCACGGGTTTTCACGTGATCGGGATATCATGCGTTTCTTCGCGGCTGGCTGAGCGAAGAATTCATGCATCAATCCGCTCAGACGGGCAAGCATAATCTCCGAAATACCATGATTCGTAATCTGGAAGAAGCCCCAGTGGCGACACGCCTGGTCAAGTTCATATAGCGTCTCGGGATTGTTCAGTTGTTGAATATCTATGACCGGTACTGATTTGGAATTCATGGTTTTTCTCTTACAATCCTGTACTCGCGACTCTTGGTATTGCGGTCAAAAGTAGTCATGTGCGCGTAAACTCGATTCGACAATCAGCCAAACGGGTCGGTACGCGCGAGTTTATCGAACGGTACACTGCGGTCGAGTTTTTTGCTAATTCGAAATGCTGATGTAGCTTGCCAACCGGATGCGCCTGTAGCGCATATTTTTTACGACTCGTTTATGCAATGACGATCTATGTGCTTTCCGTTTTCTATCCCTTTATTTTGGCGCTGGATTGACCTCGGATGTCAGGGTCAAAGGCTGGGCTGATGTTGATGCAAAATTATCAACGAGAAGGACATAAGTATCATTAACTATTACTCGGGACACGACCACTATGCGATGCTGCAACAATTCCAGCCATCTGGTGGAACAGTTGTGCCGAAAGCCAGTTTCCGTCATTTGACGACATGCGAGAGGGTTTCTCGCTCTAACTTCTGGGGTTCTCAATGGATTTGCAAGACAAAACAATCGTTATTACTGGTGGTGCACGAGGTCTTGGGGCTGCAATGGCTAAACGGCTTGCAGCGCAAGGTTGCAATCTGGCGCTGATCGATCTGGAAGAAAAGGGCTTGCGCGATACGAAGACAGCTTGTGAACAAGCGGGTGCACCCACCGTGCACACCTATAAGGCCAACGTTAGCGACGAGCAGGAAGTAGAGCAGTTGTTTGATTCAATTGCCGAAGACTTTCAGTCATTGCACGGCCTGGTCAATAACGCCGGGATAACGCGCGATGCGTTGACACTCAAATACAAAGACGGCGAGCAGGTATCAAAGATGACTCTCGAGCAGTGGCAGCTCGTGATGAACGTGAACCTGACCGGTGTGTTTCTTTGCGGACGTGAAGCTGCAGCGAAAATGATAGAGCTTGGCTGCAATGGCTGCATCGTCAATATTTCATCGATTTCCCGCCACGGTAATATGGGCCAGCTGAACTACTCCGCCACCAAAGCTGCCGTGCAGGCGATGGCGGTTGTATGGGCAAAAGAGTTTGCTCGTTATGGAATTCGCGCCGCATCCATCGCGCCGGGTTTCATCGGTACTGAAATGGTCATGAGCATGAAGCCAGAGGCGCGGGAGAAGTTAACGTCAGCCATACCACTGCGGCGTATCGGTGATCCGGACGAAATAGCAAGGACTGTCCAGTTTATTCTTGAGAACGACTATGTCAGCGGCCGCTGCTTCGGTATCGATGGCGGACTTCGATTGTAAGTATCGCAAAGACATCTGATTCCAGATCGACTGATTCATCGACTAATTCCCGCGACACAGTTTCTGTTGCTGCGGCGAATCATCGCTGCATACGGCATCGCATCGGCCGCGCTTCATTGCGTTGGCGTACCACTCGTACTCGTCCAGAAACTTCGTGACACGGTGATTATAAGAGTCCACTAAAGCAACGCCATCTTCATCAAACGCATTTTGCACACCTGATATCGGAAAGGAACTCGGAATGCCGGGCGTACCAAGCTCAGCCATAATCCCCCGCAGATTGACTAACGCTCTGACACCGGCAAACGGTCCTGCGGAATAGGTGACGATGGCACTTGGCTTATAGAGATACTCGCTTTGATAGTGGTCGAGCAGGTTCTTAAGGGCTGCTGGAATGCTGTGATTGTATTCGGCACTGATAATGACAAAGCCATCCGCCGCAGCCAGAATATCGCTCACAGCACTCATTGCTGCAGGCGCGCTCCCGGCATCGTATTCCTTGTACATCCGGTCCAGCATCGGTAGTTCGTATTGCATTGAATCCACCAGAGTCGTGTCATGACCTCGAGCCTCAAGCTGTCGCACGATAAAGCGTGCGGCTTTGATGCCATTGCGGCTGTTTCTGGCACTACCGTAGATAACAGCGGTATTCAGGCTCATTGAGTTCTCCATTTGATGCGGGCCAAGGTTGGGATCGTAAGATTCTAGTCGAGTTGTGGTGCTTCAGCCTGGCTCACATTAACTTCCGAAATAGGGAGCGATGCGCCAGGAAGATTGCTGGCAATGTACTCAGCCATTTCTAACACAACCCACGCGGTCAGGTTGGAGAGGGCATTCACGCGCTCAGGGTCAAGGTCGATCAGTGCGACTCCGTGTTCCGCGAAAGTCGAGTAGTGTGGGAAATTATCAAATGGGCCAGAGCTGTCGTGCAGCTGGCGATTCAAGTCGCCGGCGTCTGGATCGACCTTATCAAACCACGAGCCAACACGGTCCAGATATACCCAGCAAATAGAGGCGCGATATGGCTCGATCCGGTGCCGGGCATTCTCGATCACGTCGTACGGCTGGCAATGTACAAGCGGCTGGTTCGATTCCTTTCGAGCTGAGAGATTTTCACATAGCTCGATCAGCTGCGCTTCGCCGTTGGGGAAAACAATGTTGTGCACCAATAATTCGCTTTCGCGAAACAGGCTGACAACGTCATCCGTGATGAACTCCTCCGAAATGTCCTGGCAGCCTGCCGGCGGTGCTTCGAACGCGTGTGACGTATTGATGAAGGCGATAATATTTTCAGTCCTGCGAACCAGCAAGGGCATTATTGCAAGGTTGTCTATATCGCCTCCGTCGCCATGCTGGAATTCGTCAGCGCGGCGTCGAACATGCTCCCCTGATTGCTCAATCAATTCTCTGTCTATCGGCCAGTGGCGAAACTCGGGAAACGCGATATTTGGTACTGAGTATCGCGAGAGTGTTGCCAGCGGTGCAGCGCTGCTGGTGCCGATGACATCGGCCAGTGTGAATCTGTATCGATCGCCAATGGGCTTGTCTCCGCGGCCCAGCAAACCACTAAGGCGCACAGTCCATCTATCTTCGCTCATCTCGCCGCTTGGTTCGTAACTGTCATAGCCGAATGATTCAACGTATCCGCCGCCGACCACAACGATTTCTTCATCTTTTTCAAATTCGAATCGCGCGCGAATCCCTGTATATAAAGGCGTCATTTCGAGCGGAAAATACTCCCCGGCGACTCTGGACCGCTGTTGAGCAATCATCACCCCGGTTACGACTAAATACGGTCGATCGCCTTTCTCCACAATATAGAAGTCATCGGCAGTCAGGTTCGGATTGCCGGCGAGATTTTCCTTTAGCGCAGCGGCGTGAAACGTAAAGAATTTCTCGTTATCGTCAAGACCAAAGGGTTCGAGGAAGATCGAGCCGACGATATCTGCGTAAGCTTCGTCACCCCGACCAAGCTCGAGAATTTCGTCGATAGTGCTGGCATTGTGAATGGCGGTGCCAAGCGCCGATGGGTCCTGGATTACAGGCTTCAGGGTTTGATCGCTCAGCGCCTCAGGTGGCACATAGCTGCCGAGAAATGACTCGTCATCAATACTGGAAGGTAAGTAAGTGTACGGCACCGCCGCCCAACTGCCGCCGGAGTTTGCACTGATATGGCGTGCCAGAGGAAGCCAGCCCAGCTGGTGCAATGCCCTAAGCTCGCCAAGCGAGGCAGTTGCGGAACGAGTTCCGCCGCCGGAAAACGCAATGCCGAACGACGGTCGATCACGCAGCTCAGGAACAGCCAGCTTGCTGTCGTCCAATTCAGGAAATTGATCGACGCCTGTGTCATCGAGGTTCCATGTGCGAACAGCAACTGAGTGAATATCGTCTTTGGAGAAATACAGAGCAAGAAGGATGAGAGCAGCAGTGCTCAACAGATACTTGGGATTTGCAATTCGCCTCACAGGCTACTCCTTAAACGAAGCACTTCAGATCACGACGCATCGGCCAGTGCCGGAATTATTTTTCTCAGGCGTACATACATAAACAGATAGATCGACATGCCTGTGAGCGAGGCCATCGCGCACATGATGAATACGCCTTTGTAACCAAATCCATAGGCGAGGATCGTTGCCGCCAGGTTTGGCCCAACAATTTGTCCAAGTCCCTGAGCACCTGGCATTAGTGCAGCAAAACGGCCGGAGTGATCGACGTTGGCAACCGTCGACATCTGGTAAACATCGATAAAGATCCATAAGAAATTGAAACTGAACATGCTGATTACGATGTTCACATTGTTTATGCCGTTAGCCAGCATTACGACGACGGCGGCCTGGATAACGAGTGTGATGAGCAGCGGGCGGGCGAGCCCGAATCGATTGCTGATAACGGTCGCAAACAGACAACCAATGATCGAACAAAAAGAGGTCCAGACGAGCACTTTGCTAACCCACTCGGGAGAGGCCTCTGACGCGAGGCTGGCAAGCTCAATGTAAGTCCAGTAGGCGCCGATATTGATGTAGGTAACGAAAATGGCGCCGAGTACCAGCCAGGGAACGTACGCAGGTACGTGCTGATGCTCAACATGATGGCCGCCAGCGCCTTCTGCTACGTCAAGCTCAACATCAAGGTTTTTCGCGACCGGTCGCGGCGGTACCCAGGCAATGAACAGCAAGCCGAATAGATAACAGCCTATAAACACCATGTAGATGCCGTTCATCGTGAGCTGCGGCAATATGTGCATTTCGAGTGCTTGCGAAAATGCGAACGAAAACAGCATCAGGTTAAACGCACGTGCCGGTTTTACGGTTGCGCCCAGCGATGCGACCGCTACTGCGGTGTAGATGCCACTGCCGATTCCAGCAAGCAGGCGCAGCCACAGTACCTGATCATAGTCGACGATAACCATGCAAAGCGCATTGGCCCCGACGGCGATGGCGACAGCTCCTAGTACGAGAAGTCGACGGTTCACCCGCGCAATGACAATTGCTGTGAATATCGCTCCCGCTGACAGACCGCCGAGATCGGCCCCGGCGACGCGTCCCACCTCTATCTCGGAGAACCCGAGCAGATTAACCCAGGCCGTACTGATAACCGGTATGCCGACCAGCACTCCGTAGCCGACGAGCGTCATGTACAAGGCAATCGAGATTGAGCGCCATCCATCAAAAACAGTACGATGGTGGAGCAGGGAACTACCGTCCTTTGTCATCTACGCAGCATCCTGAGTGTAGACGTTCGAGTCTAGTGAATGCGGGCCGATAAAGCCAAGCTGCCCGAGTATCCGTGGCGCGGATAGGCACGGTAGTTATTCCGATGCTGCAGTAGCGACAATCGTAGTAACCTGTACAACCGAATCTTGAGCCCTCTTGAAAGGAAATTAGCTATGCCTGAAATTAGTATCCAGAAACAATGCGCTGGCCTGACAGACCTTGTTGCAACTGATTCATTTGGCGAGCCTGTCGGCGACTTGCCGATACAGACTGACAGTGGTTTCTACGAGGAAGGAAATTTCATAGCAGGTACCTGGGAGTGCGAGCCAGGAGTACTACAACTCGATCTCGATTTGACCGAGTTCTGCCACTTGTTGAAAGGTCACTGGATTCTCACGTCCGAGTCCGGTCAGGTGACGGAGATTAAGGCCGGCGACAGCTGGATTTTTCCCAGAGGATGGAAAGGAAGGTCCGAAGTCGTGGCAACAGTGCGCAAGGTGTATATGATAATTACCTGAGATTCGGTTCGCAGGCGGAGGCAATAGGCACATGCTGGATAAGACAAAACAGGACTGGGGTAACGCAGCGGCAAATCTCGAGATAGAAGCTCGAGCTTTTATTGATGGCCAGTATCAGGACGCGATGTCCGGGGCGACGCGTGCGACGATGAATCCCGCGACGGGACAGAGAATCGCCGATGTCGCGAATTGTGGCGTTGAAGATGCCGATCGCGCGGTAGAAATTGCCCGTGCTGCGTTTGAAAGTGGAGTCTGGGCGAACATGGCGCCGGCTGATCGAAAAATGGTCCTGGTGCGCTGGGCGGCGCTGATCGAACAACATGCTGATGAGATCGCGTTGCTGGAGTGTCTTGATGTCGGCAAACCGATCGCCGATACAACGGGCGTCGATGTTCCGGCCGCCGTTCGAACGATTCGCTGGAGTGGCGAAGCGATCGATAAGATATACGATCAGATCTCGCCGGCACCGGCCGATTGTCTGGCGCTGGTGCAGCGCCTGCCGCTCGGTGTTGTTGCGGCGATAGTGCCGTGGAATTTCCCATTGTCGACAACCGCCTGGAAACTGGCGCCATCTCTGGCAACAGGTAATTCAGTCATTCTGAAGCCTGCTTCGAATACGCCTTTGTCAGCGCTACGTATCGCCGGGCTGGCAAGCGAGGCGGGTTTGCCCGACGGTGTGCTGCAGGTCTTGCCCGGGCCGGGTGGAAGTCTTGGCAAGCATCTCGCGCTGCACAACGACATCGATGGATTGACGTTCACCGGCTCTACCGAGGTTGGCAAGCAACTCATGCAGTACTCAGGCCAATCCAATTTGAAACGAACGTTCCTGGAGCTTGGTGGCAAAAGTCCAAACATAGTGTTCGCGGATGCGAACCTCGATAAGGCTGCAGCGTATGCCGCAACGGCTGTTTTCTACAACGGCGGCCAGACATGCACAGCAGGTACACGTTTGATCGTTGAAGAAAGTATTCGGGAACGGTTTGTGGAAATGATAGTCGCGCAAAGCGAGAAATGGATGCCGGGTGATCCATTGGACCCGGCGACATCGATGGGCCCGATGATTGATGCCGGCCAATTACAGACAGTCGCCGACTATGTGGAAATAGGGTTGGGTGAGGGCGCTTCATTGATGGCCGGAGGTAAACAGGTCATGACTGATTCGGGCGGTTGTTACCATGAGCCCACTATTTTTGACGGAGTGAATAACAGCATGCGCATCGCGCAGGAGGAAATATTCGGACCGGTGATGTCGGTCATTGGATTTCAGGATGCCGAGCAAGCTGTCGCGATCGCTAATGACTCGATCTATGGATTGGCCGGCGCGGTATGGAGTAACAATATCAATACTGCGCACAAAGTTGCCGCTGCGGTTCGGGTCGGAACAATGGGGATCAATAACTACTTCGGTGGCGATGTCACCGTACCATTCGGCGGATTCAAGCAGAGCGGTAATGGCCGCGACAAGTCCATGCATGCGTTTGATGATTACACAGAGTTAAAGACAACCTGGATCGAGTTCGACTAGAAACGTGGCGGGGCCGAACTGTGCTGTCATAGTTTAGCTCAGTTCAGCCCCGAATTTTTCGCGCGCGTCTACGTCGCTATGTTCTAAGTATGGCCGCCTAAAGTGCCAATCCTTTCACACTGCTTTGCAGCTTGTTTTCTTCCATGTCGTAGAGCGCACAAATTACTTCCCGGTCGTCTTGCGCCCAGCTGTCGGCTGTTGGATAGATTGGAAAAATCTCGAGTGATGATGATTCATAGTCTCGGCCTACAAAAGGTTCGAATTGTGCCATGCAGCCGCCATAAGCGATCTCGTCCATTTCTTCGCCGGCAGGAAAGTTGTCCTGCTTGATGCTGAAAACAGCGAACGTTTCGTTGTCGTGCGGATCCGAGCAAGGCACGCCTGGCAGGCTGCTGATTTCTCCGTTGCCCGCGCTGTTGTCATCGAAACAGTCGCCCACTCGCATCTGGAATGCATCGATCGTACCGCCGTCGACAATCATGCCGGTGTTGTCACGGTCGACCTCGGTCACCGCGCCGTATATACCGATACCCAAAGCCGCAAGTATATATATGCTCCATTGCTTCATGATTACTCCAGTGCCGGTCACGTTCAGAGTGGACGGACAGGCTAAAAATAGTGCTGATAGTTAAGGCAATATTATTGCAAATATCTCTATTAAAACAAGGATATAGTTCTCGGTTCTTGCCGGTTCCAGTTGTCATAAGGCGCTCCAGATCAGCCCCAAAGACGAATCGGCAGGAGCGCTCTTGAATTGTGGTATCGGAAACGGCCATGGCGCCCACTGTGACTTACGTCAGGTCGATGCCGGCATTCAGGCAGTATGATTTGAGGTACGGCAAGTCTATACTCTGAGCTAATGCTGAGACTGAACAGAAAATCTACGCAAGCTGCCCTGTTGGGCCTGATGCTGATCGTTGGCTCGGTTCAGGCAGACGTTTCGTATTTCTGCGGCATGATGAATTCCGGCATGGAAATGACGGATGCAGTCATGGACGATGAATGCTGCTGTGCAGATTTTGACGATCAGCAGATGATGGCTGATGAAAGCGATTCTTGTTGTGAGGCGTCTGTCAATCTGCTCGTCGACGCTGAAGCCAATGCGGCTCAGGTCACGCCTAAACCGATAAAGCTTGAGTCGGATGTTGACCCTCCCGACGTATTGGTACCGACTTTCGAGCTTCTGCCGCTATCAACGGACACCTCAGTCGTGTCCGTATGTCCAGTTGCTGCGTCATTCAGCAGAAATGGCAGCGCAATCTATCTAAGTACGCAGCGCCTGCGTATCTGATCACGAACACCTCCAGACTGTCGCCGGCTAGTTGCTGGTCGATGGTTGTCCGTATTTTGTCCTAACGATAAAACGGAGGTGGCCTGTGATTGCCGTCCCTCAAGTAAGAATCTATCTGTGTTTCATATTTCTGGCCGTGGCTTCAGTTTGTTACGCGAAGGCGGAAGGTACGATCTACTTTGAAGACCAGCTGACAGTAGATCATCTGGTCGCACTGGTGTTGCATCTGAATCCTGGCATAGACGAACTGCATGCGACGGCTGAGGCTGCCGCACAAAGTGCCGATGTCGCCGGTACACTCGACGACCCGGAATTTGGCTACGCATTCGCTCCTCGGACCTTTGGTCGCGAAGGTCAGGGTCTGAATCAAAAAATCGAGCTGAGTCAGAAAATTCCATGGCCTGGCACCTTGGCTGCGCGCGAGGATTCGGCGAGGTATTCTGCGTTGGCCGCGAGCGAAAATACTAATTCACTGAGGGTGCGTGTTGTCGAGATCGCCCGAAGTGCGTACGCCGAATGGTACTTCGCGCATAGAGCTCTGGAAATTCACGCAGCAACTCATGTCTTGCTGTCTGAGCTTCGCTCAGTTGCCGAGGCGCGCTATGCCTCTGGTATAGCATTGCAGCAAGACGTATTGCTAGCCGAACTCGAGCTCTTGCATTTGCAACGTCATGGCTTGCTCCTTGTGCGACAAAGAGAAACAGCCAAAGCTACGATCAATGCGTTGCTCAATCGTCCGCCTGACGCATATTTGCCTGATCCAGAACCAGGTGTGCTGCCGAAAACGGTCGTCGCTCTGGAGACATTGCAGGAACTCGCATTGCAGGCACACCCGGAGTTGCGCGGGCTCGATGCTGAGATTTCCGGACACGAAGCGGATGTAACAATTGCTGAAAAAGAACGCTGGCCCTACCTGAAGTTTATCGCCGGTTACAACAGTCTCTGGGACGAGTTCGACAAGCGGCCGATCGTCGGTATCTCAATAAACCTGCCGCTGAATCAAAGCAAACGCAAGGCTGAGGTCAGTCGCGCGAAATGGGAAGTCCGACGCACTCAATCCCGGCTAACCAATCAACGTGCGCAGCTGCTCGGGGGCTTGGCTCAGGCATGGGCCCGGGTCGTCGAGTCTCTGGACAGCATCGAGTTATATGAAGACTCTCTGTTGCCCTTGGCTGATGAGTTTCTCGACGCGGCACTAGCCGACTACCAAAGTGGCGCGGGTGGTTTCGCCTCGGTCATCTCGGCGGAACAGCACAGACTGACCGCAGCGGAAGAGTTGGAGCGAAATCGTGCGGATCTTATTCGTCGCTCCGCAGAGCTCGATCGCTGGGCGGGCAGAACTCAGTCGCCAACCGATTTCTCCCTACCGGAGGTGAATCATGACTATCAGTAAGACGCTGGCAATCGCCGGCTTATCGATGCTGACCTTAGTGGTCGCCATCGCCGTCTTCTTCATGCGTAGCGCGGATGACAATGTCCCGCCATACGACGAGCGCTATTCATGGTTTGAGTCCGGACCGTTTGAGATAGGCATCGCGGTAATTCCGGATACGCCCCGAGTTGGCGAGAACGATTTGCTTGTCGCGCTAAGGTTGCCAAGCGGTGATGCTGCGACTGGTGCCAGTATCAGCGCGTATGCCGAAATGGCAGCCATGGGCTCGATGCCCGCAATGCGGGCATCGGCAGATCTGGGGCCGACTTCTGTCGGACAGTTCAAGGGAAGTCTTGATCTTCGCATGCGTGGTGCATGGCCGCTGTCCATTTCGGTTGAAGATCCTGTTCGCGGCGATACTCAATTGTCAATTGACCTGGCCACAGACAGACCAGGTTTGCTCATTTCTTCGGGCGGCAGGCCGATGTACAGGCCAGGTATTGGCGAACCCATGCCCATGGACCATGGTCAGAGTGCTCAAAATGGGGCTTCCACAAGCGGCAACTCTGCAACCGGCGGACCAGCAATAATCGTAGATAGTCGCAGGCGACAAATGATCGGGCTTGAAACCGAAATAGTCAGGCACCACAAACTTTCCAGGCGAATACGAGCAATCGGTAGTGTGACCTATGACGAACGCCGCTTGACGACGGTGTCGCTAAAATTTGATGCATGGATCGGTGAGCTCAACGCCGATTATGTCGGCGCGAGTGTATCGCGCGGTCAAAAACTGTTTAGTGTCTACAGTCCCGAGCTTCTGGCTGCGCAGCAGGAATACCTTGAAGCTCACAAGCGACTGTCTCGTCGTAGTTCGGATGACTCTCTTGTGCGAGCGGCACGGCAGCGGTTGCGGCTATGGGACCTGTCTGAACAGGAGATAGCCGCTCTCGAAGATCGCGGAGCGCCGTTGGAATACGTTCCGATTTACTCGCCCGCATCAGGCATTGTCGTCGCGAAACACATTGATAGCGGCAGTGCCACAAAGACCGGTCAGGCGTTATTTCAGATAGCGGACCTGTCCCAGGTTTGGATCGAAGCGGACTTGTACGAAGCGGAACTCGGCGTCATAAGCGAAGGTATGAGCGCGACCGTGAGTCTCCCCTATCTGCCAGGCCAGTCATTTGCTGCGCGAGTGGAGTACATCTACCCGTATCTCGACAAGACGAGTAGAACGGGTCGCATCCGTTTGACGCTTGACAATTCGGCCGGCGCGCTGCGGCCTGATATGTATGCGGAAGTACATTTAAGCGCAGAACTGGGCGATCTGCTGGCTGTGCCGGAGGATGCGGTCTTATTTGCAGGTGAGAGTCGAGTCGTGTTCGTTGATTTGGGCGATGGGCGACTGCGACCGGTGAAGATAAAGACCGGTCAGCGTGCAATGGGAATGATAGAGGTGACAGATGGTCTGAGTCAGGGCGATGTCATTGTGACCTCGGGCAACTTTCTTATTGCCGCCGAGGCAAAACTCAAGCTGGGGATCGACCAATGGTAGATAAATCCCCAACTCATGACGGATTGCTTGAGCGCCTGATTGAATTTTCAGCTCGCAACTGGCTGCTGACGCTAATTTTGGTGTCGGCCGCAGCGTTGTGGGGATACCGATCGCTGTTGCAGTCACCATTGGATGCTATTCCTGATCTATCCGATGTGCAGGTCATCGTTTTTACAGAATGGCCGGGCCGGAGTCCGGATTTGGTCGAAGACCAGATAACCTACCCGCTGACTACGACATTGCTTGCTGCGCCGAATGTCGAGTATGTCCGTGGACAAAGTTTTATGGGTCTTTCATTCGTCTACGCGATTTTTGAAGATGGAACAGACATGTACTGGGCGCGCTCTAGAGTACTTGAGTATCTTAATTCGGCGAGTGGCGATCTGCCGGACGGCGTGCGGCCTGTTCTGGGTCCAGACGCTACTGGCGTGGGTTGGGTGTATCAGTACGCGCTCGTTGACGAGAGCGGGCAGCAAGATCTCTCGGACCTGAAAAGCCTGCAGGACTTCAATTTGCGCTATGCGCTGGAGTCAGTTGAAGGCGTAGCTGAGGTTGCATCAATTGGCGGTTTCGAAAAGGAATACCAGGTCAATGTCGACCCGAACAAGCTGGCGTCGTATGGGTTTTCACTGCAGCACCTGACCACTGCGGTGCGTGAGTCGAATAATGATGTTGGCGGTCGGGTATTGGAAATGTCGGGTCACGAACATTTCGTCAGAGGTCGCGGCTACGTGCAATCTACCGCGGATATCGAGGAGGTTGTTCTAGGTACTAATAGCGAGGGTATTCCGGTACGCGTTGCCGATGTCGCGACCGTCTCTCTCGGCCCGGCAATGCAGCGCGGACAGGCGGATCTAAACGGTGAAGGCGTAACCGTCGGCGGAATTGTGATCATGCGTTACGGGGAAAACGCGTTGGCTGTCATTGATCGGGTCAAGGAGCGAATCCGTGAAATCGAGCAGGGCCTTCCGGCCGGTGTCGAGATTGTGCCGGTCTACGACAGGTCCAGCCTGATTAGACGTGCAATCGATACTTTACGCACCACCTTGTGGGAAGAAATGTTGGTGGTTACCCTGATCATTGGCATCTTCTTAATGCATATGCGTTCGGCATTGGTTGCTATCGTGACTTTGCCAGTCGCGATACTGCTGTCGTTTATCCCGATGTACTACCAGGGTCTGACTGTCAACATCATGTCGCTGGGCGGCATAGCGGTAGCCATCGGAGCGATGGTCGACGCGGCAATTGTCATTGTTGACAACATTCACAAGCGGTTGAACGGATTCGTCGGTGACGAATCATCGCGATTTGACGTCGTTGTCGATGCCATGAAAGAAGTCGGACCCAGCATCTTCTTTTCCCTGCTTATCATCACCGTATCGTTCATCCCGGTATTTGCGCTTGAAGGGACCGAAGGTCGACTGTTTAAGCCGCTTGCATTCACGAAGACCTATTCAATGGGATTCGCTGCGCTGCTTTCTGTCACATTGATTCCTGCGCTCGCGGTACTCGTAATTCGCGGCAAGCTTCGCGGCGAAACAAGCTGGCTAAATCTGGGCTTGCAGGCGGCCTACGCACCGGTCTTGCGGTTGGCGATCAGATGGCGCTGGGGTGTTGTCGGTCTTGCGGTCATTGCCATCGTAGCTACGATTCCAGCCTATCGATCTCTGGGCAGCGAATTCATGCCGCCACTGAATGAAGGCAGCATCTTGTACATGCCAACAACGCTGCCCGGTATTTCCATTGGCGAGGCAACCCGAGTGATGCAAACCATGGACAGGGAACTAATGAAATTCCCTGAGGTGGAGCGGGTATTTGGCAAAGTTGGTCGCAGCAGTAGTCCAACAGATCCAGCGCCCTTGTCCATGATTGAGACCAATATCATGTTGAAACCTCAATCCGAGTGGCGCACTGGTGTGACCTGGGACAGTCTGATCAGTGAAATGGATGCTGCAATGCAGTTTCCTGGTATGCCGAACGTTTGGTGGATGCCGATTCAGACACGCACCGAAATGCTGGCAACAGGAATCAGATCGTCACTCGGGATTAAAGTATTCGGTGCGGATCTTGGCCAGATTGAACTGACCGCAGTTGAGATCGAACGCGCATTGCTGGATGACTCCAGAACTGCGACATACACACGTAGTGCTTTTGCGGAGCGAACAACGGGCGGATATTTTCTCGACTTCGATATTGATCGTGCAGCAGCAGCAAGGTTTGGCTTGAATGTAGGGGATGTGCAGTCGGTCATCGAAGCAGCTATGGGTGGGGTCGTCGTCAGTGAGACGGTTGAGGGTCGTGAGCGATATGGGATACTGGTCAGATACGCACGCGAGTATCGCGACAATATTGAAGCACTGCAGCGCGTTCTAATCACCACCTCAACCGGTGCGCAGATTCCGATTAACCAGGTGGCTGAACTTCACTATCGTACTGGTCCGCCGATGTTACGCAACGAGGACGGACAGCTGGTTGGCTTTGTCTTTATCGATGTGAACGCGGCAATAGGTGTTGCGGATTACGTTGACCTGGCAAAAAGCGTCGTCTCGGATCGAGTCAGTATTCCTGCAGGATATCGTTTGGAGTGGGCGGGCCAGTTCAAATACTTTGAGCGCGCCACTGCCCGCTTGCAGCTACTTATTCCGCTGACTTTGTTCGCCATATTCTTCATGCTGCTCATGCATCGGAAGTCTTTTATCGAAACCATGATCATCATGACCGTGATGCCGATGTCGGTCGCCGGCAGTATCTGGTTGCTTACGTTGCTTGATTACAGACTTAGTGTAGCCGTTGCCGTGGGTATGATTGCGGCGGCTGGCCTTGCGGTGGAGCTCGGATTATTGATGATGCTGTATCTCGATATTGCGTGGCGCAATACGCGGACAGGTGGAGAAAACGCCCGATCAGATGATCCCTGGATCGCGATTATTGAAGGCGCCAAGCAGCGAATACGTCCAATGCTAATGACGACGCTGACATTGCTGATCGGATTGTTGCCGGTCATGCTCAGTGACGGCACGGGATCCGATGTAATGAAACGAATCGCGGCGCCGATGCTGGGAGGCGTCGGAACGGCATTGATAACCGTGTTGATCGTCATTCCGGCCATTTTCGCGATCTGGCGGGGCCCGGGCGCAAAGCGTTGAATAACATGCCCTGAAGTGCAGAATGATCGCTGTGATGTTCTGGTCCGATTACTCGGACTGCGGTCAGCCTAGACTGAATTTTGGCTCGCCACTATACTCAAATAGTAGGCCGATCATTTGACGATTAGACGATCGTCTCAGTCGCGAATTTTTTCCGATTCGTCGCGCAAGCCAATTTTTCAGAATTTCACAGGGTTACAATAAACAATGACTACGTCCAGGCCAGCACTGCAGGTATCAGTCAGAAGACGATTCCGATGTCCGATACTGATCTCAATGATACTGATGTCGGTACTGCCGGCAAATGCCGCGCCCAAGACCGATACAGTGATATTCCTGAATGGAGACAGACTTACCGGTGAAATCAAGTCCCTGTATCGAGGTCGTTTGAATCTGAATACGGACGCGACTGGAACGATTGGCATCGAGTGGAACAAGATCGAGAGCGTGATTAGCTCACAAAATGTACAAGTCGAAACAAGCAGCGGCATTCGATATTTTGGCACCTTGGCTGCTGGCAATAGCGGTCGCGGGTTAGTCGTTGTTACAGGCGACGGGCCGCAATTGATCGACTCGCAGCGCGTGATTGTTATGACGCCGATCGACGGTAGAGGGCTGGATGCTCTGGATATTGATTTGTCGCTCGGTTACAACTTCGCCAAAGCCGGTGGCGTCGAAACAGGCAATATGGGTATCGAAATGAACTATCGCTCCTTGATCCGAATCGAAACCCTCAAGGTTAGTACGACCTTGTCGAACAGCGATACTCAGGAAGTGAGTCAAAGGGCTCAGTTCCTGCTTCAACATAAGCGGTTGTGGAGAAATCGCTGGTTTAGCGGCGGTACTTTGTCCCTGGATCGCAACGACGAACTCGGTTTGGACCTTCGAACTTCCCTCGGTGCCAGCGCGGGAAAATACTTTGTTCAGTCCAACGCTTCATTGCTGTCTATTGAGGTTGGCTTGCAGGCTTCACGCGAGGATCAAACTGACAGTGTCGAGGGTATCGACTCGCTTGAGGCACCCATTAAACTTGTGTGGGACTGGTTCTTGTTCGATGAGCCTGAACTGGATTGGTCAACAACTATTCAAGCCATTCCAAGCCTGACAGAAAGTGGTCGAATTCGTGGCGAGCTTGACACTGCGCTTGCATGGGAGATTATTGGTGACCTGAATTGGGTGCTTTCGTTCTATGGAAGCTTCGACAATCAGACGCAGGATGGAGGCGAGTCATCGGATTACGGTGTTAATATGGGACTGGTCTATGAGTTTTGAGGGCGATGCCCCCCCCGTATAACGTTTAGCTCGCGACTGTGCTGCAAACGGACGACCTCAAGCCAGCTTACTGGCGCAGCGCCCCGTTCGTAATCCACAAGCGAATCTGGTCGATGTCTGATTGAGGAATCGCCGGAGCACCAATTGGCATTCGCGCGCCGGTGATTCCAACCGCACCTTCCATCTTGCGGATGAGATAGCTGCCATCAGGATCTGTGGGAGCAACCAACATGACATTAGCCTGTCCATTCTGATTGCTGAATTGTCCGACCAACTCAAGAAAACTGGTGTCGGCACTTGCCAACGAAAGACCGGCCGCCTGATTGCCGTCACTGTGACAGCTTGAGGTTGCGCATGAAGGCGTGAAAACGGCTGCTTGAATTGCATCGAGCGTCGGACCTATGACCACAGGTGTAGCCACGGTGAACTGAGCGACGAAGTCTCCGCCTGCGGCATTGTTGCCAGATGGAAATCCGCCCGAAAACTCACCGTCCAGTGCGTTCGCGTCCAGATCCATGATGATAGAGCCGCCGGAACCGAGCAGGCGCAACGTATAGATGTCGTCGGCAAGATTAACACCGGTCAAGCTTAAAATTGCAGTCTGCGGGCTGGCAGCAGGCACACTGATTGATGCCGCCGTTATTGCGGCGCCGTTGCTGGCCTGTAGAAGAAATGTGCTCGCATTGACCGTTGAAGCATCCGGCTCACGATCGAAGCCCGCTGTGATTTGTGGCGGCCCTGAGTCTATTGTCGAGCCCGGCGTTACAGAGAGCGATGCAACGCGAATAGGTGTGCTTGCCTGAACTCTGTCGTCAACTGCGCCGGCCGTTATCCACTGTCGAACAACATCAATATCCGATTGGGCGACTGAGCCACCTGGGGGCATTTGGACGCCGCTTACGCCAGCTCCTTCAAGCTTATTGATCAGGTAACTGATGTCCGGGTTGAGCGGGTTGACTCGCTGCGTTCCTGGATCTTGAGAACTGGCAACTCCAACGAGCATTGCATAGCTGTTTGCTGCATCGAGATTCAGTCCTGCCGCGGCCCCGGAGCCTGAATGGCAAGACGAAGTCGCGCACGATGGCGTGAATATGTTCGTCTGAATTTCAGAGAAATTCGGATTGAACCCGGTTGGCGGCGGGGGAGTAACGGGCGGTGGTGTTACTCGGCCATCGTTAAAACTTTGCACAGCATCGTCGTAAGAGCCTACGTTGCATGCGGCCGTGAAGGCCAACGCAAGCAATAGTGCCAGTGCGTTTCGAGACGGGACGGTGCCTGATAGTTTCATAATGCGCTTCGCTACAGAAAATGCTGTAAATTTGACGAAATGATCAACTATTGATGGTATGCGCTGAGAATCTGAAAATCGCGACGTCCATCACAGTATGGTGTTCTGGTAACTTCGGATTCGTCGCCTGGAATCGCGGTGGCGAGGCGGGAGTGATTCGGGTTAGCCACGCGTGTCGGCTACGTTGTAGCCTGGATTGACGGCTGCGAGCGGAGCTCGAATGTGCCGTGTGAAGACGAGTTTTTCCGGATTTAAATGTGCGAATCAGGTCCGATGTTGCTTCGGCATTGGAGTAATGGTTGGTAGCCAGATTGCGAAACATGCGGTTGTATCCACTGTGATTCGCGTTTTTTCGCGAACAGCGAAACCTGAAGAAAGCCTGCCAATACTCAATGGCTATTGTGCTCGATATCGGCTGCACTGGCTCGAACCTTTATCCATATCTTTCGTCGGCAGCGCACTCTACGGACACCGACCACATTGGAACGAAATGTGATCTGTATTCAGACCGTTGGCCACTTTGGTGCTACGATGACGGCGCTGATTTACAACCATAATCGCACACGCCGCGGATGTCTCATCGCTTTGAAATTACGCAGGAAAGTAGTTCGGGATCTATGAGTTTGATCAATAATTTTAGACTACCAAGTCTCAAATCGTCGGCCGTCTATATTGCCTGGTTGTTGCTACTAGTCGTCGCCGTCTTCGTCTACAAGCCGGGATTGGGCGGTCCGTTTCTGTTCGATGACTTTTTTAGTCTCGCCGACATCGGGGATCTCGGTGGAGTCAGAGACTGGTTTACGTTCAAAGCCTACGTTTTTGGTGGTTACTCGGGGCCCACGGGTCGGCCTCTGGCCCTGCTGAGTTTTCTTATTGACGCAAATAACTGGCCGACGGATCCGTGGCCCTTCAAGCGTACGAATCTAGTCCTCCATCTGATAAACGGTGTTCTGCTCGGTATTGTCACTGCGAAAATCCTGCGAGTACTTGGGTTTCAACGCGGATCTTCTGGCTGGTTGGCTTTGGTGTGTGCCGCACTTTGGCTGCTTCATCCGTTTCTCGTCTCGACTACATTATATGTGGTTCAGAGAATGGCCCAGATGTCGACGCTGTTTGTTTTTGTGGGCATTATTTTTTATATGCATGGTCGGACGCTGATCGCGCTAAAGCCGACCAAGGCTTATGTCACGATGAGCGTGGCGCTTGTTAGTTGCACATTCCTCGCAATGATTTCAAAGGAAAACGGAATTCTGCTGCCCGTCCTGGTACTGGTACTGGAAGGCACTATATACGCGAGCAGAAGGCCTGATGAGGTATCGCTGGATCGAAGATGGGCGGCGCTGTTCTTGTATGCGCCATTCGTAATCATCATCGCTTATCTTTGTTATCGTACTTTCAGTTTCGGATTGTTCGAAATCAGACCATTACGGGGAATCAGCACCTACGAACGGGTATTGACGGAATTCAGAATTCTCATTGACTACCTCAAACACTGGTTTGTGCCCGAGCTGTATACGACCGGAGTTTTTCAAGACCATTTTGCCAGTTCGACGAACTTGTTCTCGCCTGTTACCACGATATTGTCCGCGATTTTTCATGTGGCACTTATATCCGTCTGTGTAATCAAGCGACACAAATGGCCGTTGTTCGCTTTCGGTATACTGTTTTTTTATGCAAGTCACTTGCTCGAATCGACAGTACTTAACCTCGAGCTCTACTTTGAACATCGCAACTATCTTGCGGCGGCATTTCTGTTTCCGCCATTGATTGTTCAGGTCTGGCATCGCGTCGAGGCCCGAACGTTCTCGGTAATTTCACTGTCACTCCTGTTGCTGCTCGCCGGTTTTACCCACTACACAAGCGGGGTTTGGGCAAGCTTTTCGACAATGGTGGAAGCTTCGGCTCGCAAGGCTCCCACATCTGCGCGTGCACAACGGCAGTATTCGTTCCTGCTGTTTAAGTCAGAGCAGTATAATCAGGCGATGCAGGTCGTCGATGCCGCAATTGTACGGGTTCCCGATAATGAACAATTGCATATTTGGCGCACGGTAATGCTTTGTAATCTGGGTGTGTTGTCGGCCGATGAGTTTGATCAGATGAAACTCAAAGTCGGTGTTCGAAACTACGACCCGCGCGTTTCAGGCCTGTACGTAACTCTTGTCGATTCAGTCACTAGTGGGGTCTGTCCAGAAGTAACGTTGCAGGATGTGCGGGAATTGTTCACGGATATGCTGCGCGTACCATTAAACGCAGAAACAAGCTCGCTACGACGCTCGGAGCTGAAATACTTTGTTGGGTTGGTGAGCATACACTTGCAAGATCCCGAACTTGCATTGCTGAGCTTCAAGGAATCTTTGCAAGCAGATTCAAACGCAAGCAAGGCGATGCAGATGGCGGCTCTGATGGCATCGAATGGATATAATCAAGAAGCACTCCAATTGTCAGAAGTTGCCTTAGTCGAATTGAATGCTGCTGAGAGCGGGCTGCTGGATGGGCAGCAAGTCAGTGAAAGTGATATTAGGGCCTTTCAGGAAACCGTGTTGCTGGACATTGAAGCAAACGAGATTCCTTAGTCTTTTTCTTGAGCACATTGCCGATGCGGAACGTTGTCTTTCGGAGGAGGATTGCGCGATAGTTTCATAATGCGCTTCGCAACGGAAAACGCTCTAATTTTGACGAAACTATCAACTATTGATGGTATGCGCTGAGGGTCTGAAAATTGCGATGGCCATCACAGTACGACGTTCTTCTATGCGGCGGTATTTGTCCCGTTTGCGGGGCAGTAGTTCTGGATTGTCTCGAGTCTCCGCTATACTCTGGCCTACGCTGGCTGCGGCGGGCCAGATTCGAATTTACCGCCTGATTTCAAGCAATTCCGGGATGAATTATGCAGTCTGGGTCTGATGGTATTTCGACAACGGTGCAGCGACTTGTTGCAACCTTCCGAAATACGCCGCTCCATCCACAATGGTTCGCATTTTTTCGTGAAGAACGAGCTCTGAAGAGAACCTGCAGGGATCTCAACGGAATTGTGCTGGATATTGGCTGTGCGGATGGGAAGCCGAGGCGACATCTGTCGTCGTCAGCCCAGTATTTGGGCGTCGACTACTATTCCACCGCTAAAGACTGGTATGGCACCCGGCCCGATTTGTATGCGGATGCGCAGCAGTTACCGATTCGTGATGACAGCGTTGATCATTCGCTGTTATTGGACGTTCTTGAGCACATTCCCGATGCGGAACGCTGCCTTTCGGAGTTGCACCGAACGTTAAAGCCTGGTGGAAGCCTGACCATACAAGTTCCTTTTCTTTACCCTGTGCACGATGCGCCGCTGGATTTTCACCGCTGGACGCGTTACGGCCTTTTGCGATCGGCGCAGAATCACGGTTTCAATGTCGTCGAGGATCGTGCGGTAGGGCACCCACTTGAAACTGCGGCCCTTAACGCCAACATTGCAATGAGCAAGACTGTCATTAACTGGTTGCATCAGAAAAACCCGTTGGCGTTGCTGGCACTCGTGCTACCCATCGTCGTGCCTCTGATAAACTGCGTAGCCTGGTTGTTGGCAACTCTGAGTCGAAGCGAGGACCTGATGCCATACGCCTATAGAATGGTGTGGATCAAGAACTAAATGCGGCACATTGCACTGATTACGACTTCATATCCGGAAGGCAGCGCGGGCGCAGAAGCTGCCGGCAGTTTTGTCGAAGACTTCGCCACAGAACTTTCGCGTCACGTTCGCGTTACTGTGCTCGCCGCAAGTA
>RCNF010000078.1_pt1 | contig 40002 bp, 34 predicted proteins | sample 2041311 | NCBI WGS metagenome assembly RCNF01 (sample SAMN09708228, study PRJNA481090) | Marine sediment metagenome, whole genome shotgun sequencing project. | biome: marine sediment; feature: ocean; material: sediment; isolation source: Sewage treatment plant 2 marine sediment (STP2) ...
CCGATGAGCGCCGCCTGTCGCCAGGTGGTCCCGGCCTCGTCCCGGTCTCCACCCGGCATCCACCTGGTGAGTCCGACGACCAACCCTGTGATCACCAGTGCGACGCCCACCCAGAGTGGTCGCTGGAAGGCCGATTCGGCAACGCCCTTGATGGGGAAGGCCACGACCGCCGTGGCGAGAGTCCCCAGGATCAGCAGACCGAGGAGCCGACGCCCGCCGGGGGTTGTCATCCAGCGACGGATCTCCCGCCGCTCATACCAGATCACCGCACCGGCGGTCCCGACGTGGAGCATGGCGTCAAAGAAGACACCGGGCTGCGAAAACCCCGGGATGAGCATCTGCGCCAGAGCGAGGTGCCCCGACGACGACACGGGAAGGAACTCGGTGAATCCCTGGAGGACCCCCAGCAGCACGGCCACACCAAGACTCATACCCTAATCGCCCGAACAGACCGAGGGCAAACGCGGAAGTCCGTGGAGAATCTGTGCATTTCCACTGAATTCTATCACTCCGGCGAGGGTGAAATCCGGTTCTGGATCACGCCGAGCGCAAGCCAACCATCAAGAGAAATCGTTCCCGGACGCGCGTTCGGATCGAGCCCGGCCTCCTCGATGGCGTCGCGGTCGATCCCACCGCTCAGCGCATTGGTCAGCTTCTTCCTCGGGCGGGTCAGCGCTTGGCCGGCGAGGACGCAAGCGCGCTCGATGTCGCTCGGATCCGCCACCGGCGGCCGCAGATCGAGCACCACCACGGACGAGGTCACTTTGGGAACCGGTCGGAAGGCCCTCGGATGGACATCAAAGGCGATCCGGCCATCGGCCCAGGCGGATCTCTCGAGAGCCATGAGTCCGTGGTTCCCGTCTCCGGGCTCGGCCACAACCCGAACCGCCACCTCGCGCTGGAGCATCACCACCAGCCGGGTGAAGAGGTCGTGACACGGCATGAATCGCCGGAGGATGGCGGTTCCCACCGAATATGGGAGGTTGGAAGCGAGCTGCCATGGTCCATCACCGCCGGCGATTTCGCTCTGCGGCGCGGTGAGGGCGTCGGCGTGAACGACCTCGAGGCCACGATCGCCAAAGCGCTCCTCGAGCGGCGCCACCAGCCGCTCGTCGAGCTCGAGAGCGCGGACCTGCTCGAATCGGTCGAGCAAGGGTTCGGTCAGCGCTCCGCGGCCGGGGCCGATCTCGATGACCCGCGATGGCATCGCCTTGAGAAGATCGACGATCCTCTGGGCGACATCCTCATCGACGAGAAAATTCTGACCTAGACGCCGACGCCTGGATCTGCTCATGGCGCAGCTCGGTTCACAAGGACCTTCTGCAAGCCAGGGCGAGTGGAGCGGCAAACGCCTCGACCCGCGCTGCCAGTCCTTCGGTATCGCCCTCATCGGCGATCTCATTCACGATGGCGGACCCGACAACGACGCCATCGGCGATGGCGGCGACCTTGGCGACCTGATCCGGCGTCGAGATGCCGAATCCCACCGCCACCGGGAGCTTCGATGCCTTGTGCGCGGTCTCGACGTTGGCTTCGAGCTCGCGATCGAGGTCTTGCCGGGCTCCGGTCACGCCGGTGCGTGACACCAGATAGAGAAAGCCGCCGCCGAGCTTGGCGGTCGTCTTCATCCTCGCCCTGTCCGAGGTCGGCGTCACAAGCATGATGGCGTCGAGATGGGCAGCCTTGAGTGCCGGGCCAAAGCTCCTCATTTCCTCGGCGGGAACATCTGTAAAGAGCACTCCGTCCACCCCCGAGGCCGACGCGTGCTCGGCAAACCGATCGATCCCGAAACGGACGACCGGGTTGGCATAGGTGAAGAGGACGATGGCCACCTGGGATCGCTCTCGGATCTCGCGCACGACTTCCAGAACCTGTTTGAGTGATGTCCCTTTGGCCAGGGCACGCTCGGCGGCGCGCTGGTTGGTCGGCCCATCCGCCATGGGGTCTGAAAAGGGCACTCCGAACTCGAGGACATCCGCCCCCGCCCGTTCGAGAGCGGCAGCAATGGCCACGCTCTGCTCGAGCGACGGGTCGCCGCAGGTGACATAGGGGATGAAGGCGGCCCGGCCCTGACGCCTGGCGGTCTTGAAGGCATCGGTAATCCGGCTCACGATTGCTCCCTCTCCACCCTCGCCACTTCTTCGAGGTCCTTGTCTCCCCGGCCGGAGAGGTTGACGATGATGTTGGCATCCAGCGCCATCCCCGGTGCGACCTTGGCGGCCTGGGCGATGGCGTGTGCCGACTCGAGAGCCGGCACGATACCCTCGGTTTCGGCGAGAAGATGGAATGCGGCGAGGGCCTCATCATCATCCACCGTGGTGTAGGTCACCCTGCCGGTGTCCCGCCAGTTCGCATGTTCCGGACCGACCGCCGGGTAGTCGAGGCCCGCCGACACCGAATGGGTGGGTTCGACCTGGCCGTTGTCATCCTGGATGACCTGGGTTCGGGTGCCGTGGAGCACCCCAGGCGCCCCGCCCCCGGCGAATCGCGCCGCGTGATCGCCGGCGCCCGGGCCTCGACCACCGGCCTCGACACCCACCAGCCGCACCCGCGTATGGGGGAGGAAGGCCGAGAAGATCCCGGCCGCGTTGGACCCGCCACCGACACACGCGATGATGAGGTCCGGCAACCCGCGGACGATCCGGCGGTACTGGGCCATGGTCTCGCGGCCGATGACCGATTGGAAGTCGCGGACCATCATCGGATAGGGGTGCGGACCGAGGACCGAACCGAGGATGTAGTGGGTCGAGCGGACATTGGTGACCCAGTCCCGGAGCGCCTCGTTGATGGCGTCCTTCAAGGTCTGCGCCCCGCCGGCAACCGACATCACCTCGGCGCCCATGAGCTGCATCCGGTACACGTTGAGCGCCTGCCGGCGCATGTCTTCGGCTCCCATGTAGACCCGGCACTCGAGTCCGAGCAGGGCCGCGGCCGTTGCCGTCGCCACTCCGTGTTGGCCGGCGCCGGTCTCGGCGATGACCCGCCGTTTGTCCATCTCGCAGGCGAGAAGGGCCTGTCCGAGCGCGTTGTTGATCTTGTGCGCACCGGTGTGACAGAGATCTTCCCGCTTGAGCCAGACCATCGCTCCACCAAGGCGGGCCGACAGGCGCCGCGCAGGATAAAGGGGGGTCGGTCGTCCAACATAGAGATCGAGGAGTTCGTTGAGCCGCGCCTCGAAGGCCCGATCATGCCGCGCCTTACGGTAGGCGCGATCGAGCTCTTCGAGAGAAGCCATAAGGGTCTCAGGCACAAAAGTGCCGCCCCACTCGCCGAAATAGCCGCGCTTGTCAGGAAGGGTCTTCATTTTGCACCAACGCCGCAGATTCTACCGCGGATCGAGCGGCGGCCACGAACGCCGCGACCCGTTCCGGGTTTTTGATTCCCGGTGACACCTCGACACCCGTGGAAACATCTACCATTGCCGGCCGCACCAGGGCCACAGCCTCGCCCACGGTCTCGGGTGTCAATCCACCGGCTATCCCGACCCACAACCCGGTCGGACGCTGGCGAAGTCCCTTCCAGTCGTAGGCCACGCCATCGCCGGCGCCGGGGTCGAAGAGCGGCAGGCACCGCCCCGAGAGCATGGCCGCCCGTTGCCAGGGATCCGCGCCGTGGGGCTGGACCCGGCGCAAGGTCTCGGGCCCCAGGGTTTCGAGCCACGAATCGGGTTCCTCACCGTGGAGTTGGACCCGGTCGAGACCGAGAAGATCACGGATGGCGATGATGCTCTCGAGCGGGGAATCGCGAAAGACGCCCACCTTCTCGGCGCCGGTCAGATCATGGATCCAGACCGACGTGGTCGGATCCACGAATCGTTTGGTGCCTGGGGCAAAGACAAATCCAAGCATGTCGGCGCCCGCCTCGATGGCGGCCTCCGCATCTCGCGGGCGGGTCAGACCACAGATCTTCACCAGCATTCGATCTCAGCCCTCCAAGCACTTGAGAAGTTGAATGTTAGACGTTAGGAGTCCACAACTACTGCATCGATGACGCACTCGATCTCTTAACTCCCTGACTTCCTCACGTCTCACGTCTCACAATTCATAATTCATAATTCATAATTCATAATTCTAAAAGACTTAGCTTCCATCTTTGCCACCAAGCAACCTTTTCAGAGCGATCTCGGGGTCTTCGGCACGCACGAGGTGCTCTCCAATGAGAAAGGCGTCATAGCCCGCGGCGCCGAGCCTCACGATATCGTCATGTCCCTTGATGCCGCTCTCGGCGACCCGGACCCGGTCGGTGGGCAGACTCTCGGCCAACGCCTCAACCACATCGAGGCTGGTGACGAAGGTCGCAAGGTCGCGGGCGTTGACCCCAATGATCGCCGTTCCGGAGGCGATGGTCGGGGCCGGGTCCTCGTCTGCAAAAATCTCGACCAGGGTTTCCAACCCGAGTTCACGCGCGGCGCCGACAAGCTCGGCGAGACGATCGGTGGTGAGGATCCGTTGGATCAGCAGCACCGCATCGGCGCCGAGGGCGGCGGCCTCGCGCAGTTGGCGTTCATCGACCACGAAATCCTTCCGCAGCACCGGCAGGTCGACCACCTCCCGCACCCCGACCAGCCACTCGAGGTCGCCCTGGAAGTAATCGGGCTCGGTGACCACCGAGATCGCCGCAGCTCCGGCAGCCTGGTAGCGGGCAGCCAGCCGCGCCGGATCGAAATCGGCCCGAAGCAACCCGGCCGACGGCGATGCCTTTTTGCACTCGGCGATGATTGATGGCCCCTCGGCCGACAGTGCTTCGCGGAGCGATCGACGCGGCGATGACTCTCGAAGCGCCGCCGCCCGATCGGCGAGGTCCCCGGATTCGGGATCGGCCGCCATCCGGGCTCGGACGGCGTCCACGATCCGGTCCAACACCGAGGGCTCAGGCATCGCCGAGCTCCTGCGACCGGCGAACCAGGGTCTCGAGTGTTCGTCCCGCGGCGCCGCCGGTCAGAATCTCGCGTGCTTGCCCAAGTCCTGTCGCGAGGTCATCGACTTTGCCGCCGACCATGAGCGCCGCCGCTGCATTGAGCGCCACCGCTTCGGAGGCCGCCGACCGTTCCTCTCCGTCGAGGATCGCACAGAGCCGTCGCGCGTTCTCATCGACATCGCCGCCGCGGAGGCTCTCGGAATCGTCCGCGTGGATGCCGAGGTCGACGGGGTCCGCCCTCCAGGATCTGACGACGGCCCCATCGCGAACCTCGATCACCGTTGTCGGCGCCGTCACCGAAAGCTCGTCGAGGCCATCGTCCGAATGGAGAACCAGCGCGTACTCTGCCCCGAGTTCGGCGAGGGCCTCGGCCACCAAAGGCTGAACTTCGCTACCCCAGACTCCGAGAACCTGGCGACGAACACCGGCCGGATTGGTAAGGGGTCCTAAGAGATTGAAAACCGTCCTCACACCGAGGGCGCGGCGTACGGGCACCACCGCGGCCATGGCCGGGTGGAGTTGCTGAGCGAACAAAAAGGCGATCCCGACTTCCTCGAGCAGGTCCGCCAGCGCTTGACGATCGAGATCGAGTCGAACGCCGAGAGCCTCGAGGACATCGGCCGAGCCGCAGCGCGAGGAGACCGAACGATTGCCGTGTTTGGCCACCGGCACCCCGCCCGCAGCGGCTACCAGGGCCGACGCGGTGGAGATGTTGATGGTCTCGGCGCCGTCACCACCGGTTCCGCAGGTGTCGATGGCGCCGGCCGGCGCCGTCACACCGAGGGCCCTGGCGCGCATGGCGCGAGCAGCCGCCGCAACCTCGATCCCGGATTCGCCCTTGGCTCGCAGCGCCACGAGTATGCCCGCCACCTGCTCGTGCTCGAGCTCGCCATCCATGATGGCGCCGAACAGACCCTCCATGGTCGGAGCGTCGAGGTCATCGCCTCTCAGCAATGTCTCGAGGGTTGTCTTCGAATCAGCCACTCTCACCTCACTGCTCACCAAATTCATAATTCATAATTCATAATTCATAATTCTAAACGACTTACCGCTTCCAAGCCTCTTTGACCTCGATCCCTGCGAGTTGTAGGAAGTTGGCGAGCAACTGCATTCCGTTCACACTCAGGTACGACTCGGGGTGGAACTGCACCGCGTGGTGCGGCCGCTCGCGGTGGGCCACGCCCATCACCAGATCGTCATCGGTCCAGGCGGTGATCTCGAGTTCTTCGGGCACCGTCGCGCGATCGACCAAGAGCGAGTGGTAACGGGTGGCGATGAAGGGATCGGGCAGACCGGCCATGACCCCGGTGTCGTTGTGGTAAATCTCTGATGTCTTGCCGTGAACCGGCGCCGGGGCGCGAACAATGGAGCCACCGTGGACCGCGGCCAGCGACTGGAGACCAAGACAGATCCCGAGCATCGGCGTTCCACCAGCGGCTCGGATGAGATCCATGCTGACGCCGGCGTCGTCGGGCGTGCCGGGTCCCGGGGAGATCACGATGGCCTTCGGCCGCCGTCGGAGCAATTCTTCGGCGGTGCCGGCATCATTTCTTACGACCTCGATTTCGGCGCCGGAGATTTCCGCCAACTCCTGCACAAGGTTGTACGTAAAGCTGTCGTAGTTATCGATCATCAGAATCATGCTGCCGCCAACTTCTACTTTCGGCGAGTTTCAACGGTGAATGTTAGTAGTGACTTCCTCAACAGTTCTTAGTTTTTAGTTCTAAGTTTTTAGTTTCATCGCACATGCTCGTCTTGGCGTTGGGAGCACGATGCGATGAAACTAAAAACTTAGAACTAAAAACTCAACACTCTTCACTATGATCGTGAGGCCGTTTCGGCCATGGCAACGGCTTCGACGAGGGCGTTGGCCTTGTTGCGGCACTCTTCGAGTTCCGACGACGGCACCGAGTCGTAGACGATCCCGGCGCCGGCCTGGATATGGGCGACTCCGCCCCGCTCGACCATGGTCCGGATGGCGATACACGAGTCGAAGTCACCGGTGGCGTTGCGATAACCCACCGCCCCACCGTAGACCCCACGTCGAACCTCTTCGAGTTCGTCGATGATCTCCATCGCCCGAACCTTGGGCGCTCCACTCAAGGTTCCTGCCGGGAAACAGGCGAAGAGCGCATCCCAGCCATCACATTCCGGGCGGAGTTCGCCCTGGACCTCGCTCGCCAAGTGCATGACGTGGCTGTAGCGCTCGACCTCGGTCTCGCGGGCCACTTTCACCGTACCCGGAACCGCCACCCGGCCGATATCGTTTCGCCCGAGATCCACCAGCATGGTGTGCTCGGCGAGTTCTTTGGGGTCAGCGAGGAGCTCGGCTTCGAGTTCGAGATCGTGATCGCGATCGGTGCCGCGCGGCCGGGTTCCTGCAATGGGACAGGTACTCACTCTGCGGCCCGCGACCTGAACCAACATCTCGGGGCTCGAGCCGAGGATGCGCGCGTTGCCGGTGTCGAAGAGAAACATATAGGGCGACGGATTGGTCACCCGCAACATGCGGTAGATCTCGGCCGCGGTGCATCGCGGTACGCGACGCCACCGTCTCGACAGGACAACCTGGAAGATATCGCCCGCGAGGATGTGCTCGCGCGCCGTTGCCACCGCCGCGAGATAGTCATCGGCCGAAGGAGTCGATTGCCACCCCGACCAGGTGTCACCCTCTGGGACCGGCAAGGTGTGGGGCAAAGGTCCGTCACCGCCCTCGAGGAGCGCGGTGTGGAGGTTGCCAATTCGGTTCATGGCGGTCTTCCACGCGGCCTCCGGATCGCCTTCGATGCGCGCGAGCACAACCAACTGCAAACGTTGACGGGCGCGGTCGAGGGCGACCACCGAGTCATAGAGTCCGAACCAGGCGTCGGGCAGCCCGCCCTCGTCGCGACCACTCGCGGGGATGGCCTCGACCAACCGCACCGAGTCATAGCCGAGATAACCCATGGCGCCACCGCTAAACGGCGGCAGATCGTCCACCGGGGCGACCCGACCGAGATCGGTCACCCGCCGAAGCACCTCGATGGGCTCCCCGTCCTGCGGCACGCCGTCGACCAGCACTCGAGCCTCGCGGATCTCGACGATCCGGAATGGATCGACCCCGGTGAAAGAGTAACGGGCAACACGCTCGCCGCCTTCGACGCTCTCAAGGAGGAACGGGTTGCGGCCGCCACGAGCGAGTCGCGAGTAGACGGTGAACGGAGTCACCGTGTCGGAGGTCAACTCGCGCACCACCGGCACGACATCGTGATCGCGCGCAAGGGCGAGAAACTCCTGTTGTGAGGGGCGAACTTCCACGAAACCTCCACCGCGGGACTGAAGGAAACATTCTAACCCGTTCCTTCTCCCGCTCCCGCGTCCGTTTCCGTTTCCGTTTCCGTTTCCGGCGCCCCGAACGACTCGGCAGTCGATCTCCACCTGCCGATGCCCTTTTCCGACAGCTCTGGAGTTCAGAGTGGAGGCCCTTTACGGCGACCTTCGACCCTCTGATCTTCTCGGTTCACGAAGGCTCGGGGGGGTCGCGACCACCACGGTCTCATTGCTTTGAGAAGTGCCGAACGGGCCGACAGCCGTGAGATTGATCGTGTACCGCCCAGGACTGGTGTATCTGTGGTGCACGGAGTGATCCGGTATTTGATCGACAAGGGGGGTGTCTCCCTCGATCGTCCCGTCACCGAAATCCCAGATGAGCCTGTCGACCACCCCCGGCGTCGTGCTTTCCAGCCAGACGTCCTTCCAACTCTGGTGGAGTTCGAACCGAGCTTCCGGTGGTGAGCATTCCATCGATATCGACTCCACGAACGGTGGGGACGGGACCCAAATCCGGGTTTCCTCGATGACAGGAACGCCCGAGAAACGCTGAGACAGGACCGTTCGAACCGAAGGATTCCGAGGATCTTCATAGTCGATCAAGGTGACCGCGGTCGGCGTGCGATAGGAAGTGTCTCTCGAACTCGCGACAACCATGTTGCCGAAAGCTCCAAGGTTGAGCGCATTCCTCACGGGTACCCGCGATTCGGGCACCAGAACGGGGTCCACGGGATCGCTGATATCCCAGCCGGCAACTCCCCAGTACGACACAGAATTTGAATAAAAATACGACCCAACCACGACCAAGTTATCGGTCAACGCCACCGACGTTCGGTCCTCACTGTCAGTGTTGAAGGACGAAAGAAGGACCGGATTCGCTGGATCGTTGAGATCCACGAGCGATGCAGACCCGGAGTAGTTCAATACCAGCAGCCCGTCCCGAAGGTCGATAGCACGCGGGTGTCCCCAACCTTCTCCCAGGGATACCAAGATCGGCTCCGAAGCGCTGGCTACATCGTGGACCTCCCAATTGTAATAAGTCGAATCGTCCCCGTCCTGCATCTCCGCTGTGACGAGAGTGTGGTTGTCCAGTGTGAAATCCCTCAGCGGCTCTACAAACGAAATCGTGGATTCAAGGCTCGGGTTGTCGGGGTCGGAAAGATCGACCAGATAGACCACTGACTCGCCATCGCGAGTTTCGCCCCTCACAGCCGCGAGATCTCCGGCGATATCGATATCGACAACCCGGTGTTGCAGCGGAAGATGTCCCCGCAGCACGAGTCTGTTTGTCGGATCGATGTCGAATACTTTGAGACCGAGCCGACCATGCGGAATCACGGCTCGTCCCTCATGAAATGCAATCGCTGAGCTGACTCCGCCCGAGGGAGCTTCAAAAACCTCAGCAAGGTCGTCGTCGATGTCGAAAACGCGCATGCCGCCATCGTTGAGCGCCGCGTAGAGCAGTCCATCTCGAATCGCGAGACCCATGATCGGATCGGTGACCGGGATGAGCAGTCTCTTCCGGAGAGTCGGCGATTCCGGTTCGGTGATGTCAACCCAATCCAACACCGGTCCGTAAGTGGAAAAAGCGGCAGCAAACATCGATGATGCGTGAAACACAACAGGCGGGGCTTCAAACCAGCCAAAGGGATCCTCGTGGAGGTGGTTATAAGAGTGGTACTGAGGGTTGGCGGGATCTGAGAGGTCGAGCAGACCGAGCCGTCCGTATTCCCAAACGTGGACTCCAATATAACCATCCATCAATCCGTAGGTCTCTCCGCTCAACAACACACCGGGACTCCCCCCGGGGAAGCCGGGCAGCACTCCAACAAGTTGCGGAGCACTGATGTTCGAAATGTCCCAAAAATTCAATGAATGCGGTGGGAATGGGAGATTCCTGTCGATGTTCACGAGGAGCTGATTGAGGACACCCACATATCCCCTGCTTCGCGGCAGCTCCGTCGAGACCGGTCTCGGACGCTGTGGATCCTGCACGTCAAGAAAAACACAGCCGTCATGGTCACTTCCTAACCATTCCATGTCCCCATTTTCAACGAACAGAACATCGCCCAGGAGAACAGGGTTGCGGGCAAGCCAAAGGTGCTGATCGCCGCCATCGGGTTTCCTTCTGCCTTCAGTCAGGGACTCGAAAACCAACTCTGGTCGATCCGGATCTCGAATATCGATGATGAAAAACCCGGACTCCCACCCGGCGACATATGCCCATCCACGAGGATCGATTTCCAAAGAGGGGATGTACTTCTCGAAATGATAGAAACCGCGACCGGGCGCCCACGTCCCGCGACGAACGGGGACACCTTGATCCGTGAATGTCCACACTCTCAAACCAAGACTGTCGACGGTCGCCGCATAGTCGCCGCCGATGTCGAACGCGACCACGCGGCCCGAGGCATCCATCTCCTGAGTCGAACCGAGGCCGAGGCAAGGGGATTGGTCGCTTTCATCAGCCTCGACGAAGGTCATTGCGGTTCCTTCGACAACGATCCACGTCAGCGTCACAAGCACGATCCAGGACCATGGACGACTCTTGAACATTCCGTATCACCTCCATCAATGATGGTAGTCGGGAATCTCGACAAAGGGCAGCGTCCTTGCCGGAGCCCGTGTCCGTGTCCGATCCCGATCCCGTTCCCGTGTCGGTGTCGGTGTCGGTGTCGGTCACAGCCACGGTCGCTGCCACGGCATGGTCACTCCGGGCTGTTCTTGAAAACACGGGTAGTCGGCGGCATGACCCGCGTCAAGGCCAGCGTGGTCGCTGATCATCCAATCCTCCCCTGGGCGGCTTCGCGGTCCAACCCCGCGATGACTTCGTGACTCCTTCGTGTCTTCGCGTCTTCGTGGTTGCGGCGGCAGCCCCGCGATGCCCTCTCAAGGTCCTCGTGTACAATTCCGCCCCTGACAGGAGGAAACGATGTCTACGCCCGTGATTACCATCGCCGATCTCGCCGACCACATTGACCAGGAAGTCACCATCCAGGGCTGGGTCTACAACTGGCGCAAGAAGGGCAAGCTGCGCTTCGTCATCCTGCGCGACGGCTTCGGCTACTTGCAGTGCATCGTCTATCGTCCCGAAGTCGAAGAGGCGGTCTGGGAGGCCGCGGTGGAACTGACCCAGGAGTCGTCGGTGCGCATCACCGGCCGGCTCGTGGCCGACGACCGCGCCCCAGGCGGTTTCGAACTCAAGGTCACCGCTTTGGAATTGGTCCATGTCTCCCCCGAGTTCCCCATCGGCAAGAAGGACCACGGACCCGACTTTCTCCTCAACCACCGGCACCTCTGGCTGCGCTCCAAACGCCAGCACGCCATGATGCGGGTCCGCAGCGAGGTCACCCAATCCATCCGCGACTTCTTCTACACCCGCGGCTTCACCAACATCGACTCACCGATTCTGACGCCGGCCGCCTGTGAGGGAACCTCAACACTGTTCGAGACCGACTACTTCGGCGAACCCGCGTTTCTGTCGCAGTCGGGCCAGCTCTATCTCGAGCCCGCCTGCGCGGCCCTGGGCAAGGTCTACTGTTTCGGCCCGACCTTCCGCGCCGAGAAGTCCAAGACCCGCCGCCATCTGACCGAATTCTGGATGGTCGAACCCGAGGTCGCATGGCTCCGTTTCGAAGGTCTGCTCGATCTCGCCGAGGAGTTCCTCTCCGAGATCGTCTCACGTGTCCTCGACCGCTGCGAAGAAGATCTGAAACGGCTCGAACGTGATGTCTCAAAGCTCGAGCCATCCACCCGACGGCCCTATCCCCGCCTCGACTACGGCGACGCGATCATCAAGCTCAAGGAGCTCGGTTCCGGTGTCGAACATGGCGACGATTTCGGCGCCGAAGACGAGACGATTCTGACTCAGCAGTACGATCAACCCCTGATGGTGACCCGCTACCCGGCCGCGATCAAGGCCTTCTATATGCAACCCGACCCGACCGACCCGACCCGCGCCCTGGCCGTCGATGTCCTCGCTCCCGAGGGCTACGGCGAGATCATCGGCGGCTCCGAGCGATCCGACTCCCTCGAGCATCTCGAGCGTCAGATCGCCGCCCACGATCTTCCCAAGGAAGCCTTCGAGTGGTACCTCGATGTTCGCCGGTACGGATCATTCCCCCACTCCGGCTATGGAATGGGGATCGAACGCTGCGTAACCTGGATCTGCGGTGTGCAGCATCTGCGCGAGGCCATCCCCTACCCGCGGATGATTAATCGGCTGTACCCGTAAACCAAAGATGAATTATGAGTTATGAATTATGAATGACACCGCAACCGTCCCAGGAAGTCCTGCGATGGAATTCATAATTCATAATTGAGAATTCATAATTAAGCCTAGCTGTCGTCCGCCGACAGATAGGCGACGGTGGCTCCCCACCCTCCCCGGTCGGCGGTCGCGTCGCTGAATGACGCGACGAGCCGGTGCTTTTCGAGGGCGCTCCGCACGCGTTCTCGCTGGACCCCGACACCTCGCCCGTGGATCAAGCGAACCTCGCGGAACCCCTTGGCGTGGGCGGCCTCGAGATAGTCGGCCACGATCTCGGGGATATCACGGGGGGGAAAGGGGTGAAGATCGATGAAATCTTCAACCGGGAGTTCGATCGGGACCTCCGGATCGGATTCCTCTGTCTCTTCGCCGAGGCGGGACTCATCATCGGGGTTTGACGCACTCCTGCCGAAGGCGAGGAACACAACCACCGTCAGCCCGGCCAGGATCAACCCGAAGACACCGAGGCCCCACCACGCCTTGGGTCCGATCACCCGCGACAGCGGCCAGGTCAGAGCCGCGGCAACCAGGAAGACCGCGATCTTGGTCAGAAGATATGCTGCCCGGGGGGAGAGCGAATCGGCCACGAGCGGAGTATATCCTTCTCCGGCGTCATCCCTCGACGGGCTTGGTCTCAACGGCGGTCACTGTGTAGCCGAGGCCTTCGATCTCGTCAGCGAGCTCATCGGGCGACACGCCCGGCGAGGAGAAACGGGCCCGGGCGGAACCCGACACGTGGTCCGCCGAGGCGCTCTCGACCCCTTCCACCTTTTCGAGGGACTCGGTAATCGCCGCAGAACAGCTCTCACAGTGCATCCCCTCGACCGTGAACGAGGCGTCCACCGTCGTCGAACGATTGCAGCCGGAGATCATCCCAACAGCGATGATGAGGACAACCGAAATCCAGACCCGCTCAGCCGGCATTCTCATCCGTTTTCTCCAATTCATCCCACATCTCCAGCTTCGGGGCGTTGATCGTCGCGGAGGCGTGTTTGCTGAGACGATAGTAGATCGTCATTCCATCTCGCCGCGAGCTGACCAGGTTGCCCGCCCGTAATCGACTGAGATGCTGGGAGACGGCTGCCGGGGTCACCTCCAACACTCGCGCGAGATCGCACACACAAAGCTCACCGACCCGCTCGAGAAGGGCGAGGATCTTGAGTCGTGTCTCGCCGCCGAGCAGTGCGTAGTGCTGGGCCATGGCCTGAAGAGGTCGACGATGCCTTGCGAGCGAGTCTCTCAAGGCGATGAGCTTCTCCGGGTGCCGATCAGGCGTAGAACAATCAATGGCTTCGTTTTGCATGTGTTTCCTCAACCCGGGGTGCGGGGACAACTGATGTGTCGGATTGCAGATTTCATCCGTGGCTCGCATTACTTAACCACATAGCTATTTTAGAAGATTCTTATTGATTGTCAAGATCAACCACTGAAATCGAATACCGCTCACCCCGGACACGTTGTTCATCGTGATGAGTTCGACGATGGAAGACCCACCGATGCTCGAGATCTGGATCGACGGCGACTGCGATGTCTGTCGGTGGTCGGAGGACTGGTGTTCAGTTCGAGATGAGCGCGGCCGGCTGAGTTTCGTCGACCTCCACGATCCCGACTCCGATGAGCCCCCAGGGTCGCCTGAAGCCATGATGCGTGCGGTTCACGTCCGCCTCGCGGACGGGACCATCAGGACGGGATTCAATGCCTGGCGGAGGATTCTCACCGAACTCGACGGCTGGCGTTGGTTGGCGTGGGCAGCCGGCCTGCCCGGAGTCAAACACCTCGGGGGGGTCGTCTACTCGATCGCTGCACGGAACCGTCATCGAATTCGAATCGGCAAGACCTGACGATCAGGGCCGCCAATCGTCCACCGGTTGCGCCGCGCCAAGCGTTCCATCGGCGTGAATGGGGGCGACCTGGATATCGAGATCGAGATCGGCGGGTCTGAACTTCGGCACCGAGAAGAAAAGGTAGGCGCCGTCAGCCGTGGGAGCCGCCTCGATGAACACCGACCGGTGGGGACCGGGAAGACGCACTTCGTTGACCCTTCCCCCCTGAAAGCGGAGCTGTCGATCGCCGCGGACGAAATAGAGTTCGTTGGCCGGACCGATACGAGGCCCCCACTCGAGACCGCCGGAATTGATCTCCGCCTGAAGCTGCTGCGCCGGACCCAAGTCCGGGTCGTGCAGAAAGAGGTCACCGCTTCCGTTCCGGGTCGTTGCAAAAACGGTTTTGCTCGGCGCGGCGGTCATGGCAACGGCATCGAAAGCATCCCCGTCACCCGTGGCTTCCATTCGAACGACCTCGCCCCATGGAGCGGAGGAACTCGCCCGTTCGGAGACTCCGACCCACGGCGATCCATCGGGGTCGGATACGGTCACGAAGCACCGCCGCTCATCGGCACTCACCCAGGTCAGCTTGACGTGCTCGTGTATTTCGGTCCCCGGGATGACCACCAATTCCGGGATCGACCATCCATCGTCGCCGAGTTCGGTCCGGAAAGTCCGATCGAACGACCGCTCTCCCTCGGCGGGAGACGGCAGCCCATCCCTCTGCGCCCCGATCCAAGGGCCGCCGGAAAGTTCCGGTGGACGAAGCCGCCCGGTGAAGTAGAGAATGGACCCATCGCCGACCGGCACCGGTCCGCCTTCAACACCGGCGGTGTTGATGCGATCGACATCCTCGATGATCTCAGCCGGCTCGCCCGAGAGTTGGAGCTTGGGCAGACGCCACCTGGCATAGCCCTCAAAGTCCATCAACTGCGCTGCTTCGAGGTGGATCTCGTTCTCGCCGACCATGGTGGTGGTACCCGGTACCGGGATGGCGACGATCTCCGTACCGGGGCCGATCTCCATCAAGGCGATAGGTCGGTCATCCACCAGCACCACCGTGTCGGTGGTCACCACCACCACCGCGGTGATGCCACCCGCGACATCGGGCGTGGGCCGGGCGTCATCGCTCCGGCCCAGGGCCCGCGGAACGCCGACCCGGACTCTCGCGATCCAGGCGCCCTCGCGTGACGGATCGGGGGCTGCCTCGAGGAGGTTGCCGAAGGTTTCGGTGTCCGCATGCGGGGTCGACCGCATCGGATCCACGAGGTCGCACCCCGTCGATACAAAGAATGTAAGTACGAGCAAAGCTGCGCGGGTGGTGAATCTCATGAGCCGTCTCCCCAGATAATGACCGAGCCTGTATGACTAGTGTACGCCGCCACAATTGGAGGCGGTATTCGATCACCGATGCATCCCTCCTGCCGGTGCTTCGCGAATTCGACGTACGAAACGGTACGCCTCATTCGCGAAGCACCGGCAGGAGCGCGCCTCGGCACTCTCGATACTTCACCCCAATTGTGGCGGCGTACACTAGAGCAGCATTCCGGCAATGGTAGCCGTGAGCCACGATGCGATGGCGCCCCCGAACATCGCCTTGAGACCGAGGGCGGCCAACGCCGATTTTCGACTCGGCGCGACAGCGGCGATCCCCCCGATCTGGATCCCGATGGACGAAAAATTGGCGAACCCACAAAGGGCATAAGTGGAGATCACCGCCGCCCGTTCGCTCATGACGCCATCTTGGATATAGTTGCCGAGGGCGCCATAGGCAACGAACTCGTTGAGCGAGATTTTGATCCCGAGGAGGTTTCCGACCAGCCCCGCATCGGCCCAGGGCACACCCATCAGCCAGGCCAACGGGCGAAAGAGGGTGCCGAAAAAGGTCTGCAGCGAACCCGGGAAGAAACCGCGAAATTCTCCCACCGCCGGCGACCAGAGAGTCTGCACCGAATACGCAACATACTCGCCGTCGAGGAGGCGTCCGTCGATGAGGCTATCGATCCAGCCGAGGAGACTGTCGATGACCGCGATGAGAGCGATGAAACCGATGAGCATGGCTCCCACGTTGAGGGCCAGCTTAAGTCCGTCGCTGATGCCGTTTGTCGCGGCTTCGATGACGTTGCCGCCCGAATCGATCTCCGGCAGACCGACATCACCGGCGGTCGTCGAATGTTGGGTTTCCGGATAGATGATCTTGCCGACAACCAACGCCGCGGGTGCGGACATGACACTGGCCGCGATGAGGTGGCCGGCGGGGACACCCAACGCGATGTACCCGGCGAGCACTCCCCCCGCGATGGTGGCAAAGCCACCGACCATGATCGTGAGCAGCTCGGATCGGGTCATGTCCTCGAGGAACGGTTTGATGAGCAACGGACCCTCGGTCTGACCGACAAAAACGTTGGCGGTGCACGAAAGGGTCTCGGCGCCGCTGGTTCCGACCGTCCATTTCATGAACCGCGCAAGACTCTCGATGACGATCTGCATGATGCCCAGGTAATAGAGCACGCCCATGAACCCGCCAAAGAAGATGATGGTCGGCAGGACTTTGAATGCGAATTGAAAACCAAAACCCGGCCAGGCGGAGTCCTGCCCGACAAAGTAGTGCCGACTATCCGCCAAATTACCGAAGAGGAACCGCGCCCCGTAGTCGGAAAGCGCGAGGAAATTCGCCGCTTTCTGGCTGAAGGCGGCAAAGATGGTCTGACCGTGGATTCCGTTGGCGATGAGCCAGGTGGTGCCGAAGACCACAACGAGCGCCCCGCAGACCTTTCTGACCGGTTGGGGAATGGCAATCCTGCCGCCGACGGCAGCGACGATGGCGACCACGATGGTGAGCCACCCGAGCGCCTGGGGAAACAACAGACCTGAAAGCCCGCCCGCCGCCGCCGCGCCAAGAAGCACGACCACGATCCCGGGGGCGCCGGCGAGTCGCTTCTTCTGCTCGTCCTGCATGATGTAGACCACTAAAAGAGCGGCGAGCACCACCATGCCGATAAAGCTCCATTTGTCCTGCTTGAGGATGATGAGCGCGAAGGTGAATTGCAGGCCGAGCCCCCAGGCCACCGTCCGCAAGCGGACACGCCGCGGATGATAGGACATGGCCCACGCGAGACCGAGCAGGACGACGAGTCCGATCAGACTGAGAAACTGCATTGCTCCCCCTTGCGACCCAATTACTCTACACTGTCTTCGACCGTTAGAACCTGGTCGGTTTTGAGGGTATAATCAATTCGAAATCGCCCACGTTCGGGCCACATACGGAGAAGCCAGTGTCCATGGATTTCGCCACCGTCCGGTTCCTCAGGGTTGTGTTCGCCATCACAGGCGGTCTCATCGGGGCAGCTGCCGGCTATCGCTACTTGGCCGGCTTCCCGATATTCGGTCCCATCGGTGGGGCCGTGGTCGGCGCCATCGTCGGCTGGAACGCGGTCGACCTGATCAAAGGCCGCGCTCACAAGTAACCGAATCTGGAATCGGCGTTTCCCGGGAGAACTCATGGGGCGAAAACATGGTCCCGCCCTTCGGCGCACCGGGCTTCAGTTCAGCCGCTCAGTCTTCGAAGAAGTGGTTTCAGACGCTCTCGATCGCCTCCCCGATGAATTCGCCGAACTCATGGAAAATATCGCCATCCAGATCGAGGACCGGCCGGACGACGATACCCTCCGCGATCTCGACCTCAATCCCCGTTCCGACACCCTGTACGGCCTCTACACCGGTGTTCCGTTGGATGAGCGGGGCGGCTGGTATGGAAATGTCCTGCCCGATGTCATCCTGCTCTACCGGCTGCCGCTTCTCGATGACTGCCGCGACCGCGAGGACCTCATCCACGAGATCCAACTCACCCTGCTCCATGAAATCGGTCACCATTTCGGCTTCACCGATGACGACATGGACGCTTGGGAACGGGAGTTCGAGGGGCTCACCGAAGGCGAGCAAGTCGACAGTTGACAGTCAACTGTTGACTGTCGACTGTCGACTCTCCAGACCGTGCTCCTCGGTTGGATCAATCTCGAGATACCTCGACAGCCACCTCACCCCCATGTAGAACGGCAGGGTGTCGACAGCAGCGATGGTGAACTTAAAGACATAACCCGTGATGATGAAGATCACCAACTGGCGGGCGATGGGCTGATCGGGGTCGATCGGAAGGGCGTGGGCGTAGTAGTGGGTGATGAGAATCACCGCTGTGGTGTCGACGAGCTGGCTGATCATGGTCGAGCCGTTGTTTCGCACCCACAACAGTTTGCCCTTGGTCAGCCGTTTCCAAAAATGGAAGACATAGACATCGCAGAACTGCGCCGCCATGTACGCGATCATCGAGGCGGTCACGGCCCCGAACGTGAGCGCCCGCACCTCGAAGAAAACGGGAAGCCGGCCGGCGGCGTCGCGGACCATCTCCCCCGTTGCCGGATCGAGGGCTTCGAAGCCCGGCAAGACACCACCGAGCCACATGACAAAGACCACCCAGATGTTGAGCAGGAGACCGACGAAGACCACGAAATTTGCTCGCCTACGGCCATAGAACTCGCTGATGAAATCGGTGCAGAGAAAGGTCAGCGGGTAGGGCAGGACGCCGACGGCGATGGCGAAAACCAGGTTCGTGCCATCACCGGTCATCACCTCGCCGAGCTTGATGAAGCGGCTGATGCCGAGGATGTTAAGCATGGCCAGAGTGCCGAGAAAGAGGCCGGAGAGGACCAGGAACACACGCTCGCGCCGAGCGTGAAGAACCGAAGCCTCGATGGGGTGGAGCTCGCGTTCGGGTGTCACTCATGAAAGGATAGCCGAACCCCGTTTCGGCGGCAGTATCCCGCCTCCGTGTCCGTGTCCGTGTCCGCATCCGTTCCCGTTCCCGTTCCCGATCCCGTTCCCGATTCCACAAGCGCGGACCCTGTTACCATCCCCCCACGATCAGATTCGCGTTTTGGAGGTCGTCATGCGCAGACACATCGGGCTCGTGGTTTTATTGATCGTCGTGGCCTTTTCGGCCTCGGCGATGGACATCTTCGTCGACTATGATCGCTCGGGCCGGTTCTCCTGGTACAAGACCATGGCCTGGATGGATACCGATGAGACATCGCTCGAGGGGCACAACGATCTGATGCACTCGCGAATCAAGACCGCCATCATGCAGCAGCTCTCTCGAGGTCGGCTGACCGTAACCACCGACAACCCAAATCTCTACGTCACCTACCACGCGGGTTCTCGCCAGGCGATGAATGTCGATCCCGTTTCCTTCGGCTATGGATTCGGCAATACGTGGGGCGGGGCCGGGGTTTCCAGCGCTCGGTCATCCACCTACGAGCAAGGAACCCTGGTCATCGACATCTGGGAAGCGGAGACAAAGAAACTCGTCTGGCGCGGAGTCGCCATCGACGCGTTCTCCGACAACCCGGACAAAGCCGACAAGAAGATCAACAAGGCCATCGAGAAGATGATCAAAAAGTGGCGCAAGATGAAGCCGGGGCTGTGAGTCATCGCAGTCTATTCACTCTCGTGTAATCCGCGGTAATCGGCGACGATGGGGTAGCGGCGACCGATGCCGAAGGCCTTGGCGGTGATCTTGATCCCCGGCGCAGCCTGGCGCCGCTTGTACTCGGCACGATCGATGAGTTCGACAACAGCGACGACGACATCGCGATCGATCCCCTCGGCGACCAGTTCCTCAACCGACAGGTTGCGCTCGACGTATCCCTCGACCACACGATCGAGATCCTCATATGGCGGCAGGCTGTCCTGATCCCGCTGGTCGGGACGGAGCTCGGCCGATGGCGGCTTGTCGATGATCGATTCGGGAATGGTATCGGTCTCTCGGTTGAGAAAACGGGCGATGTCATAGACCAGCGTCTTTGGCACATCGGAGATGACCGCCAACCCTCCTGCCATGTCTCCGTAGAGGGTTGAGTACCCCACCGCGACCTCGGATTTGTTGCCCGTGGTCAGCAGAAGCCGGCCGAACTTGTTCGACAGGGCCATGAGCACTCCACCGCGAATCCGAGCCTGGATGTTCTCCTCGGTGACATCGGATTCGGTGCCCGCAAAGACCTCCTCGAGACCGTCGAGATAGGACTGGAAAATCTCGTCGATGGGGATCACTCGATAGTCGATGCCGAGGTTGTCGACGAGGGCCCGGGCGTCGTCGACGCTTCCTTTGGATGAGTAGCGGGTCGGCAGCGCCACACCGAGCACCTTGTCGGGCCCGAGGGCGCGGGCGGCGATGGCCGCGGTCAGCGCGGAGTCGATCCCACCCGAGAGCCCGAGCAGGACCGTGTCGAAACCGGTCTTCCTCGCATAGTCCCTGAGACCGAGTTCGAGGGCCTTGACGGCCTCTTCCTCGGTGCTTTCGGCAACCGTGCGGAGATCGCCGGGAATACCCGATGAGGCATCGGGGTCGATGTCGTAGACGAGGAGATCGGCGGCGAAATCGCGCCCTCGAACCACCACCTGACCGGTGGGATCGACAACGATGGAGTGGCCGTCGAAGACAAGTTCGTCGTTGCCTCCGACCTGGTTCGCGTAGACAAAGAAACGGCCGGACTGCGCCGCATACCGCCGCACGAGGTCGCGCCGCAGAGCCGCCTTGCCGAGTTCGAACGGGCTCGCCGAGATATTGATCAGGATCTGGGCGCCGAACTCCACCTGCTCGAGCACCGGATCTCGGTGGTAGATGCTTCGCCCATCGAGATCCGGATCGGCCCAGACGTCCTCGCACACCGAGATCCCGAGTCGGACGCCCTTAAAGAGCAGTGGTCGGGCCGGGCCGCCGGGTTCGAAGTGGCGGGCCTCGTCAAAGACGTCGTACGAGGGGAGCAGACACTTGTGGTACCGGGCCACCGCGCGACCGCCGACGCACAGCGCGGCTGAATTGAACAGCCCCTTGCCGTGGCCCGCGGGATTTCGATCGACATAGCCCACGATGATCCCAAGCGCATCATCCGACAGCGCTGCGACGCGGTCGAGTTGACGCAGATTGCGATCGACGAAATCACGACGTTCGAGGAGATCGCCCGGCGGGTATCCCACCGTCGCCAACTCACTGAAGACGACGAGATCGGACCCGAGGGTGCGAGCCTCGGCCACGGCATCACGCATCAGTGCGAGATTGGCGTCGAAGGCGCCGACGGTGTAGTCGAGTTGGGCGATGGCGATTCTCATCGGTGAAACCCCCGGGATCGAAGTGTAGCTTGACCCGGGGCTCTGCACACCAGCGCTCGTGTCCGTGTCCGTGTCCGTGTCCGTACCCGATGGCCGAGTCCGTATCCGTTCCCGTTCCCGTTCCCGTTCCCGAATGAAACCGTATCCGTATCCGCGTCCGTTTCCGTGTCCGTGTCCGTGTCCGCCTCCGTACCCGATGGCCGAGTCCGTATCCGTTCCCGATCCCGATCCCGATCCCGATTCCGAATGAAATGATCCAGCATCGGACACGGGTACGTGGGAAAAGGGGCTGCCCCGCCGGGGAGGGGGTTCCGACGGGGCAGCGAGGAAGGAGGAGAGGTGAAACGTTGTGTCATCGTTTCTCTCATCTGGATATACGGGAGAGTGGGGGGGTTCGTTTACCGAAAACCGCTGGTTTTTGTAACACAACGGTAAAAGGGGAATACCAGATTCGAGATGCCAGATCCTCGTTGCGCATCCTCAGATCCTCGAGCCCTCAAGTCCCCATGACCCTAAAACCTAGTTGCGGTTGAGACTACGTTCAAGCTAGCATGTATGGACAAATCATCGGGGAGGCAACGTGGATCGGATCGGTCACTACAAAATTGTGTCGGAACTCGGCCGTGGCGGGATGGGCGTCGTCCTCAAGGCTCACGAGGAATCACTCAACCGTTTCGTCGCCATCAAGTTGCTCGGGGATCACCTCGAGGAGGACGCCGAATATGTCGAGCGGTTCGTCCGTGAGGCGCAGAGTGCCGCCGCCCTGAGCCACCCCAATATCGTCCAGATCTACGCGATTTCCGAGGACGATGGCCACCACTACTTCGTGATGGAGTACGTCCACGGCACCAGCGTCCAGCGGATGATCCAGACAAAGGGCAAGATTCCTCCCGCTGAGGCCGCCCGTCTGATCATCCAGGCGGCCGCCGGGTTGCAGGTTGCTCACGCCCAGAATGTCGTCCACCGCGACATCAAACCCGCAAACCTCATGGTCACCGACCAGGGGTTGGTCAAGATCGCCGACTTCGGGCTCGCCCTCATGGGTGCGGCCACAACCCGCCTGACGGCGACCGGCATGCTCATGGGAACCCCGGGCTATCTTTCGCCCGAGCAGTGTCTCGATCAGTCGCCGGACCACCGGACCGATATCTACTCCCTTGGGGTCACTTTCTTCGAGATGGTCACCGGCACCATGCCTTTCCGGGCCGACAGTCCCCTGGCCCTTCTCAGGCTCATCGTCGAGGTCGAACCTCCCGATGTCCGAGAGCTCAACCCCGAGGTTGACACCGAGCTACGTGGCATCATCGCGCGAATGCTCGCCAAGGACCGCGAGGAGCGATACTCGAGCTGCACCGAGGTCATGGCCGACATCCAGAGTTGGCTGGAGGCGAACGGAGAACCGTTGCAGAGCACCGCCGGCACCGCGGCTGGTGTGATGCCTCCCCCGCCGCCATCGGCATCCGACGAAGACATCAACACCCAGCCGACAATTGCGGTCCAGAGCACCGCCACGAGCGCGCCGGCGCCCCCTTCCCCTCCACCGGCGCCGATCGCGGCCGCCACCGCCCCGTCGCCTCAGGCAACGGCCCCCGCAACCCAGCCTCAAACCTCGCAATCACGTTCTCGAACCGGTCTGATCGTAGCCGCCATCGTCGTGTTCGTCGTTTTGGGTACGGCGGCTGCGGCGGTCGTGACCCTGAAAAGCGGGATTCTCGACCGCATCATCAACCGGGATGACCGTCAACAGATCGTGGAGCTCTCAGAACAGGAAGAAACCGCCGCCCAGGAACCGGACGATGCGGCGGCCCTCACAGACCCGGATCCGCGGGGCGAAGAGAATCACTCAAGCGCCACCGGCGACGTCGTCGAACCTGCAACCACCGATTCTCCGGTCGTCCGCGGGGTGCCTCCATCCGCAGCCACCGGCAGCGAAACCATCGTGACAACCCCAAACAACCAGGGTTCGACAAAGACATCGAACATCCACCGAGAAGCCGACGCGATGGCCGAAGGCAATGCCTCGACCTCACCGCCACCCCAGATCGTGGCGCCCCCACCCACCGCCACAATCGTCCTGGCGGTCGGTGAACAGCTGCTGGCGGTGGAAGCCGAGGAATACGTCAAAGGACGACTCCGGCAGGCTGGTGTCGAAATCCTCGAGGTCACCGCCATCCCGGGGCTCGAGGGCTTTGTCAACACCGAATCTCGACCCTCCCCCGAGCAGGTTCGTGAAGCGCTTCGCCCATACGCACGCTTCTTGGTCCCGCTTCGAGTGGAGTACCTGGGCGATCGGGCCATCTCGTACATGGGGCAGCGCGACATCGTCTACCAGGCGCGGGTCAACATGGGCCTCGTGGACCTGCAGTCGGGCCGCCCCATGGGCAGGCCGAGGATGATCAAGCTCGAATACACCCAGCTCAACGCTGATGAAGTTGTCGCCAGGGATCTCAGGAAGGCCACCACCACTCTCGTTCAAAAGCTCCCTCGGAAGTGAAACCGCTGGGCTCAGTGCTGCGCGGATTCACCATCCTGCTCACCATCCTCGCGGTGGAAGGTGCGGCAGTTGAGTCACCAACCCCGGCGCTGGCCATCGAGGGCGCCGCCGCCGAGGTCTTTCTCCTCGAAGCCGAGGTCGTCGAACTCGAAGGCTTCGGCAGCAAGGGCATCACCAGACCCCGAAAAGCGACACTCATCGACGGCGAGCGCACGGTGCACGCGGTTTTCAAGGACATCGATGTTTACGAACCCAAATCGAAGACTCCCGACGGCCGGGTCTTCTTCGGTCTGAGTGATTCCTTCAAGCATGAGATCGCCTCGTACGAACTCTCCAAACTCCTGGGGTTGGACATCGTCCCGCCAACGGTCGGCAGGACCATCGATGGAAAGAACGGTTCGCTCCAACTCTGGGTAGACGGATCCATGCGCGAATGGGAGCGAAAAAACGTCAGGAAACTGATTCCGCCCGATATGGAACGGTGGAACAACCAGATCGCGACCATCAAGCTCTTTCTCCAGTTGATCTGGGATACCGATTTCAACAACATCTCCAATCTTCTGGTCGACGAGAGCTGGAAGATCTGGAAGATCGACGCCTCGCGCGCCTTCCATGTCGACAAGAAGCTCCGCCGCGAAGACTCGCTGGATCGGTTCTCGAGGAGGTTCATCGCCGCCCTCGAGGCCCTGGATCGGGAGACGCTCGGCACGACCCTCGATCCCTGGCTCAGCGCTCGACAGATCGATGCGCTGTGGCAGCGCCGGACTCGTATCCTCGAACTCGCCGCAGAAAGGGCGACCAAATTCGGTGAGGAGTCCGTGCTCTACGACTGACGTCGCCGCAATTCTCCTCGTTGAGGCTCGGGATAGAGCCAACCGAAGAACAACCGCGAAAGACCGGGCATGACGAACCAGGTCATGAGCGGAATCCCGATCACCAGAGATGCGCCCAATCTCAACGCAAGGGGCCAGTCTCCCACTATCGGATTCAGAAGAGCGCTCAGTATGAGCAACAGGGGATAGACTCCGAGCGCCGTCAGCATCGCCATCTTCCATCGAGCCGGTGGCCGGTTGACCACCCGGTTGGGAAGAGTGAACCACGGCTCGAGGCCGGTCAACGACTCCACGTCCTCGTCGTCGACCGTGAGTTCCCTCGCGTGGTCCAACCATCGCCGACGTTCGTCGGAAGTCATCCAGCCCTCGAGATTCACGGCGGAGTCAAAGGTGAAGATCGCGGTGAACTCGGAGGGCGCATCGCCGTGAGGACCGAGGACCGTCACTCCCTGATGGCCTTGGAAACCACGCGCGACCCGCGCCACTTCGCGCAGACCTTCAGCGTACTCGTCCTCGCGACCCGGCACGACCCGGCGAGTCACCATGGTGGTGACCTGACATGGAAAATGGAGTCCGTCTGCGCTCATTGCTCACCCTGAAATTCTGCGACCCGAAAATCGCTCAGTTTCTGCGGCCACCGAGCAGCCCGGATCTGAAGAGAAAATAGAGGAGGGTCATGAGGGTCGAAACCGCAGCCGCAACATATGTCAGCGCCGCGGCATTGAGCACCCGGTCCACTCCCTCTCGCTCGGGGCCTGAGACGATGCCGTGCTCGACGAGCATGACCTTGGCCCTCTTCGACGCGTCAAACTCGACCGGCAGCGTCACAACCTGGAAGAACAGCACCGCCGAGAAGAGTACAGCTCCGACGAGCACCATGTTCGTCGAGGACAGGAAGAGCCCGCCGAGCATGACGAAGTACCCCAGGCTCGATCCGATCTTGGCGGTGGGAACCAACATCGAGCGCAGACCCAGCGGTTTGTAGTGTTGGGCATGTTGGATCGCGTGACCGGCCTCGTGGGCGGCCACGCCGACCGCCGCCACCGAACGCGAATCGAAGACACCCTCCGAGAGGTTCAGGGTGCGGTTGCCGGGGTTGTAGTGATCGGTGAGGATCCCCTTGGAACGCAGGATCCTGACATCGCCCAGCCCGGCCGAGGCGAGCAGCCGGGCCGCGGCCTCGGCACCAGTCTGGCCGTTGGCGGTGGGAACCCGCGAGTACTTTTTGAACGCGGATTTGGTTTTGAAGCTCGCCCACATCGACAGTAGGAGGGCCGGGATGACGAAGACGAAGTACATGGGATCAAAGAACATTGATTTCCTCCGGGTGATGCGGCGACGTTTCCGCCATCACCTTCGTCTCACAGAACAAAACAATCGACGGTTTTCTTCTCGTTAGTTCAACTCCTCACTTCCGGGAGCAGGAGTATGATCCCAGGGTTCGAGGCAGGAGGTCATATGCCATCTCAACGCTCGGCGGGGAGCCGCCGTTTCGTCATTCACGCGATCCTCACGCTCGCGATTGCCTTCGCGATCGTTGGCATCGCCAGCCTCTTCGCCCCGTGGGAGTTCACCGGCGGCAACGTCGTACTGCGTGCTCAACGCGGCATGACCCATGATTTCGTCGCTCCCGAAGGCGGTCAGCTGGTCGTTCCTTCTCACAACCGCCGTGATCTCGTTGTCGCCGAAGAGTCCCGGCCACGCAATGTGATCCTCATGATCGGAGACGGGATGGGAGTCGGTCAGGCCAGCGCCGCGTCGGCGATGATCCACGGACCTGACGGTGGCCTTTTCGTAGAATCAGCTCCCATCACCGGCCTGGTCCGCACCTTGGCCGGAAACGAACTCGTCACTGACTCGGCTGCGGCATCGACCGCCATGGCAACCGGTTTCAAGGCGCCCAAGACATCGATTTCGATCCTCGTCGACGGCCGCCGACCCTCGACCCTGATGGAGGCGGCCAAAGCTTCCGGCCTGGCGACCGGCGTCTTGACGACATCGGGCCTCGCCGATGCCACCCCTGCCGGGTTTCTCGTCCACGCCGAGGATCGCTATCAGTATGCCGACATTTTTTCGAAGATCCTGGAAACCGACAACGACATCCTGATGGGCGGCAACTGGATCCACCACCACAAAGCCAAACACGATCAGGAGTATCTCGATCTCGTCGGTCGGGTTGTGGAGCTCGGAACCGCCGCCGGCTTCCACGTGATCCAGGATGAATCCGGTCTCGCCTCCGCAACGACACCGGTACTCGCGCTCTTCGAACCGCGCGGAGATTCAGCCGACGGCCACGGACCGGAACTGACCACTACCAGTCGATTTCTCCTTGACACCCTGGGCGCCGGCGATGAGGGATTCTTCGCCCTCATCGAATCCGAGGTCACCGATGGCAGCGGTCACAAAAACAACATCTCAGCAGTGGTTGATGCCGTACGAGAGTTCGACGACGCGGTGGCTCTGACCGTCCGCTGGGCCGAGGCGCGTGGAGACACCCTCGTGATCGTGACCGCGGATCACGATACCGGGGGTCTCGGGGTCGTCAACGGCGACTACGGCAAGGGAGTCGCCGAAGTGCGTTGGGCCACGGATCTCCACACCGGACAGTGGGTCCCTCTATTCGCCTTTGGTCCCGGCGCCGAGCAATTCAGCGGTGTGATGGACAATACCGATATCGGCGTCCTGATCGCCAAACTCCTTGGAATCGATGACTTCCCCAACGCCCAACCTTGAAATTTCAAGACGAGGATGTTAATGTCCCGTCCCGATTGAGCATTGCCACCCGGCGATGACACTTTCCCGAAAGGACCGAGCCATGAATCTCACCGCAGGCCTCAAGAGGCTGATGCTGGGACCGGAAGAAGAGAAAATCCCCAACCTCAAGCGGAATGACCGCTGCTGGTGTGGAAGCGAAAAGAAATACAAGGCATGCCACCAGGCCGCCGACGACCGCAAACGCGCGGCGCATCGGTCCGCATCATCCAAGCAACAGGCCGGAAGCCTCAAGCGCGGATTCTGATCGCCCACCCGCAACCCACCAAATACCAAGCTTTCGGACTAGATTTCGCCGCCATTGTGTTGCATCCCTCGGGAGCATCACCATGGCCGAACTCGACATCGTCAATCAGTTTCCTCACAACCACAGCGTCGGCGACATCGACGAGGTGCTCGTGGATGTCGTCGACGAACTCAACGCGCAACGAGACTCTCTCGCGACATCCGTTCGACTGACCTTCCAAGGTCACCCTCTGCCGTCGCGCTCAGAGATCTCCAGGGTCGTCGAGTTGCTGCGCTCGGTGATCTTCCCCGGCTATTTCGGCAACCGTGACGTCACCGAAGAAAGCCTCGGGTACCACATGGGCGCCACCCTTCACCGGGTGTCGTTGATGATGGTGGACGAAGTCCACCGCGGTCTGTGTTTCGCGTGCGGCAAAGACACCCTCAACCGGACACCGGCGGCCTGTCTGACCCGCGCCAAGCACATCACGGGCGAGTTTCTCAAGCGGCTGCCCGAGATCAGAAAGGCGCTTGCCTTCGACGCGGTCGCGGCGTACGAGGGCGACCCGGCGGCATCCGGTCCTTCCGAGGCGATCTTCTGTTATCCCGGAGTCTTGGCACTGACGAGCCACCGCATCGCCCATGAACTCTACAAACTCGAGGTGCCGCTCATCCCACGCATCATCTCTGAGCTTGCCCACTCCGAGACCGGGATCGACATCCACCCCGGCGCCACCATCGGCGAACGCTTCTTCATCGACCACGGAACCGGTGTGGTCATCGGCGAAACCACCGTCATCGGTGACCGCGTTCGTCTCTACCAGGGCGTGACCCTGGGCGCCAAGAGCTTCCCCCTCGACGAAGATGGCAATCCCATCAAGGGAATCGACCGCCACCCGATCCTCGAAGACGAGGTGACCGTCTACTCGGGCGCGACGATCCTCGGCCGGGTCACCATCGGCAGGGGTTCCATCATCGGGGGCAACGTCTGGCTGACAAAGGGCGTCCCGGCGGGCAGCAGAATTTCCCAGGGCAAGCCGAGAACACAGGCGTTCGAGAATGGCGGGGGCATCTAGTCCATCACAAATTTTGAATTATGAGTTTTGAATTATGAATTTCATCGCAGCCGGCCCTTGACGGTATGCGATGAAATTAAGAATTCAGCCTCTTGCAAAAATCAAGAATCGGACACTGAGGTCTTCCGACCCTCCTCACCATCAAGCCGGCGAGACACCGGCTCTACAATGGACCTCAGCCCTTTGTAGTGCTGGCGTCTCGCCGGCACAGAGACCACGAATCATCGGAAAAGAGAGTTTTTGCAAGAGGCTCAATTGAGAATTCAAAATTAAGAATTTTTCGTGAGTTCGCGCCAGAGGACTTCGAACTCCTCGGTGAGCGTATCCGCCTTTCGCTCGAGTTGATCGGTTTTGTCGATCAACCGCCGCATATGTCAAATGTTGTAACACATGGGTGCCGGTGACCGTAAAAACCAGCCTTGGGAATGATTCCCAAGAACAGAATAGTCGCGAAAGCGTATCATTGATGTGATGTCACGCGTCCACCGTCAATTCGCGGTGCTCCTCGCACCGGGGGCTATAGCCTTCCTCTTGGCCGTCCTCTCGGTGGCGGACATGTTCTTCCCCCGTCCCTATGATGGGGTCATTCTCGAATCCGATGTTCCGGGATCCACCGTGGTGCGAAAGGTCGTCCCGGGTTCGGGCGCCCACCGCGCAGGGATCCGCCAGGGCGATGTCATCGTCGGCATCGACCGCGCCATCCTGTCATCGGCCGGCCACGCTCAGGAACTGCTCAACCGCCACTCCATCGGCGAGTCGGTTCCCTACATGTTCCGCTCGGGCGGCAGCATCAAGGAGCGCGCGGTCGAACTTGGACGGCGAAGGATCGGTGATACCTCATATCTCTATGCGGCATTGCTCGGCTTTCTCTTCTTCGGGGTCGGCGCCTTTGTCGTCATCCGCCAACCACGGTTGCCGACGGCGCGCGTCTTCTACATCATGAGCAGCCTCTTCATGCTCTTTCTGGTGTGCCGGCTTCGGCCCGCGTCCTACTCGTGGGTCGACACCTTCGTGCTCACCACGGGCACCATGGCATTGCTCTTCCTTCCCGCGGCCTTTCTCCACTTCTTTCTGATTTTTCCGCGACCCGTGTGGGAGTGGCGGCGCGACCCCATTGCCGACACCATCGGATGGATTGCTCGGATCAGCCCGCGCCTGGTCCCCATCTATCTGCTCCCGCCAATGGTCTACGCGGCGACGCTGGCCGGTTCCTGGTGGACCGGTTCCCAGATGGCGTTGATCTCCGGCGCACCCATGGCGAACTGGTGGGTCATGGTCGGATACATGGTGCTCGGGCTGGGCGCCCTCGGTCTGAGTGCACGCTACCTGCCCGATGTCCACCAGCGCCGCGGGGCGGGGCTGGTCTTTGTCGGCACCCTCTTCGGGGTGGTGCCCTTCATTCTCCTCGCGGTCGCCTTCCCATCGTTCCTCGATACCGAACGGTTCATCTTCTATGGGGTCGTACCGCTGGTCCTCGTTCCCATTACCTTTGCCTACGCGATCATCCGCTTCCAGCTCCTGGACATCCGGGTCATCCTCCGAAAGAGCCTGCTCTACGCTCTCACAACAGCGCTGGTGACCGCCCTCTATGCCCTGGGAATCGCATCGTTCAACCGGGTCTTCCAGGGAACCCAGCTCGCGGACTCGCCGTATTTTCCGGTCGTATTCGCCCTGACCATCGTGTTGCTCTTCGAGCCTCTCCGCCATCGCCTGCAGCGGCCCGTCGACAGATTTTTCTTCGCCGAACGCCACCGGCTGCAAAAGGCCATGGTGGATGTGGGTGAAGCGCTGACCAACGAGGTCGAAATCGGACCCGTGGTCACCCAGCTCGTCGAACGTCTGCCCGAACTCCTCGGTCTCCACTTCGCCGCCCTCTATCTGCCCCAGAACCACCGTCTCGAACGGGTCGCGGGGCCGACCGAACTGCCCGCCGAACTTCCGGTCATCGGCATCCTCCATGATTTCCTCAAGAACAAGGGCCCACTCCTGCGGATGGACGAACTCGCGCCGATTCGACTGCTTTCGGCCGAAGTCGAGCAACTCGGCGACGAGCTCGGTTCCTGCGGGGTGGAGGTTGTCGGTCTGCTCTCCACCACCCGGCGGTCGGTCGGCATCATGCTGCTGTCGGGAAAGACCGGCCAGACCGCCCTCGAACACGAAGAGCTCGATCTGCTGCGCGGTCTGCTCAACCACGCGTCCATCGCATTGGAGACCAATCTCCTCCTCGACGAGCGGGCTCGGCAAGCCGAATTCGAACGCGAACTCAAGATCGCGGCGTCCATCCAGTCATCGCTGCTCCCGCAACAACTCAAATCCGCCGCCGGATGGGACATCGCCGCTGTCTGCCGCCCGGCGCGCGAGGTCGGCGGAGATTTCTACACCGAACTCCCCGGGGAACTGTCCGGCGAACACGCCCTGGCCTATGGGGATGTCTCGGGCAAATCCATCTCCGGCGCACTGATGATGATGGCGGCGCACGAAGTGCTCAACACTCTCGCCCTCGCCCATCCCAATCCCGAGGAGCTTTTTCGCCTCGCCAACGAGCGGCTTTACGCCCTTCGGGGCACCCGACGCGGCGGCCTTCGCGGCGGGAGTTTCGTAGCTCTGGGCTACCTAGCTTTTCGATCGTCCTTGGGGAGGGTCCGGTACTCCCTCGCCGGTCAGCCGCCCCCATTGGTGCGACGAAACTCCTCACCGGTGGAGACCCTCTGCATGCCGAACCACCGCCTTCCCCTGGGCGCCCTCAAGATCGGCGGCCATCAGGTGCTCGAGGTCGACCTCGAACCGGGAGATCTGCTTCTCGCCTACTCGGACGGTGTGGTCGAGGCGCAGGCCCCCGACGGAGAGCTCTTTGGGGAGGAACGACTCGCCGAGGTCCTGTACGACGCACCGAGGACCTCACCCCAGGCCGCCGTCAACCACGTCCTCGAGGAAATCGAGGCCTTCACCTGCGGCCATACCCCCTACGACGATGTGACATTGCTCGCGGCCGGACGGACCAGGGGCTAGAACAAAAAACCCCCTTCCCAGGGGAAGGAGGTTCGGGGTTCATCGAATCAGTGATTATTGGTTCTGCATCCTGGCCATGAAGTCGAACTCTTCCTTGACGTAGCCGGCCGGCGGCTCATAGGTCCCGGCGGGCGCGTCGGCTTTCTCGATGGACTTGACCACGTCACTGGAACCGATGGTGGTCTCACCCATCATTTTCATGGACATGATTGCCTCCTGGCTGACGACATAACCATCGATCTCACGCATCTGCTCCAGCATGCTGTCCATCCCCGGTTGCAGGCTCATGACAACCGAGAACAGGTCGAAGAAGGCCTCATCGTCTATGGGAGTCTCCGTCGATGCCCAGATCACCGTTTCGAGACTCATCATGGCCGATGTCATCTTCAGGTCGTAGCGCTTGGCGTTCCACTCGCCCACCTTCTTGGTTTCATCGGAGGCCGTGACGGTGACATCGAACTTCAGCATGGCCATCATCTGTTCCGCCATCCCGGGGGGCATCAGCGCGGCCAGATCCACCGGAAGATCAACCTCGGTGTAGGTCTTGTCGTCATGGTCGATCAACATCATCTTGCCGGCATCGGTCTTGACAATGGTCGACGACGAGCCCTGGTCCATCCGCAGTTTCTTGTCGCCGATCCACGTCACGTGTTCTTCGTCGGTCGGAGCCTGGGTCTGTCCCATCATCGAGAAACCATCCTGATGGTGCTGGAGTACCACCTTATATTCGGCGCCGGCGACCCCGACGGTCATCAGAACCATCACCGCTATCATCATGATCTTCTTCATTCGCTTTTGTCTCCTTGGTCTTGTTTGTAAATTCTTCACCCATTCACATCCGTTCAACCGCCACTCAGCTTACAACGGGATCTCGCTGGGCTCATTCCTTGGTGGTGGCTTCCCACCCATGTTCGGGACTTCGATAGTCGAGACGGTATGTAGGCAGCTCGGTCCCGGCCGACATGAGGAAGTGGTCGAACCACCTCAGCAGCCGGAGCTGATAGTCAAAGCGCGATGCCGCACGGCGGTTGCCATGACCCTCCGCCTTGTACCGAACCAACCGCACCGGAGCCTTGCCATGGGTCTTCAATGCGCGGTACATCTCCATCGATTGGGTCGGGCTGACACGCGGGTCGGCGTCCCCGCCCATGATGAGCAGCGGCGTTGCACCCTTCTCGGCGTGTTTCACGGGAGACCGCTCGAGGAAGAAATCCCACTTCTCCCAGGGGTAGTTGAGAGCATGGACCAGGGTCTCCTCCTCGGGAATGTCAGTCGTCCCAAACTTCGAGATCTTGTTGGAGATCCCGACAAACATCACCCCGGCCGCGAAGCGCTCACTGTACCGGGTGGTCAACCAGGCGGTGGCGTATCCGCCGTACGAGCCCCCAGTCACCCCGATCCGATTCTTGTCGGCGACACCAGTCTCGATGAGGTGGTCCACGGCGTCCACAAGGTCGTCGAACTCGGCGCCCGCCGCGTCAGCCTGCCCAAGCTTTGAGAAGCCGACTCCGCGTCCGGTGCTCCCGCGGTAGTTGGGGAAGAAAACCGCATACCCCCGCGCTGCGAGGACCTGTGCCGGGGAGCTGTACCGGCTCAGCCAGCCATTGCTCCGATGACCCTCCGGTCCGCCGTGCACGACCATCACCAGGGGTGCAGGACTCTCCGGTGAACCATCGAGAGGCCGGATGAGAATGCCCTCGAGCTCGAGACCATCACGGGCCTCGTGGAGTACGACCTCCTGCGGGGCGAGCCGGATCCCGGCGAGCCACGGGTTGACTTCGGTCAATCTGGCCGGCGGGAGTTCGCCGGCGAGATCCAGGGAGAAGACCTCACCGGGATGTGAGTACGAGTTGCCGATCAATGCGACGTGGCGTCCATCATTTGCCACGCTCATGGAGGTATAGACAACACTGCCGTCAAATCGTTCGAGCGGTTTCCTCGGGCCACCGGCGGCGGTGAGGCGATAGAGCTCGGTAGTCACACCCACATCGGCGAGAAACACCAGGACATCGGCGTCCAACCACGCCAACGCTTTGACCGAACCCTCGAATCCTCGAGTCAGATTCTTCGGAACCCCCCCGTCCGCGGAGACGACCATGAGGGACGACGCCGATGGATCATGGATATCCTCACCGCTGATCATGGCGAGACGGTCCCCATCCGGGCTCCACTCGAACGCGCCGAGCTTGCCCTCACGGTCCACCGTTGCCTCGATTTCACCGGTGGCCGCATCAACGATGTGGATCTGCTGGAACATGATCCGGTCGTCCACCAACGGCCGGGGCGCCATGGCGACAGCCAGGCGCTGCCCATCGGGGCTCCACCGCACCCTCACGGCCGAGCCTTCGAGATCGAGCGATCGAGGAACTCCGGCCGCACCGATTTCGGCGATCCAGATCCGAAGAGGCCTGGCATCCTCCTCGAATACCTGTTGGTCGAAACCCTTCCCTTCAAGCTCCTCTTCGGCCTCGGTCTTCGGATCCTCCGCGATCAACGCAACCCGGGCGCCGTCCCGACTCCAGGCATAGCTCGAGATCGTGGTCTTAACCGAAACCACCGGCTGCGCTTCACCACCGGTGATGGGGATGAGGTAGAGCGTGATGTGTTCGTCGTCCACACGCTTTGCAAGGAACGAAACGGCTGAGTTGTCCGGTCGCCATTCGACGCCGGAAACCTTGACCTCACCGGTGACGAACGGTCGTGCAACTCCGGTCGCCACATCGATGATGTAGAGCTCGGCCCAGTTCGGGCCGTCCACCTGATCGAAGAGCGTTCTCGGAACCGAACGGACGGCGGCGATGAGCGAACCGTCCGGCGAGATTCTCGCCGAACTCATTCTTTGCATTTGTGCGAGATCGAGCGGTGTCATCGGCCGTTGGTCATCGGCTGCGAAGGTCGTGCCGAGTCCAATGGTGAGAACAAACAGCAGAAGAACCAGGTGGTGGCGTGTCAAGGTCATCCCGGGGGGCCCCCTTAAATCATCGGCGGATAGTGTCGCACATGCCAGAGGCGGACCACCCCGTCGACGAACCGCGTGCATCAGTCCTTCAGCCGACGGCAGAAATCGGCGAACTTCTCGAGCGCCTCACCGAAGCGCTTCTCCATCCCCTCATCGACAAACCGATGATCGTCATCAAGCGCATTGCCGACATTGGGGATAAAGACCCGCCGGCCGCAGAGGTGGGCGTGCCGGTACTGAAAAACCATCTCGAGTTGTTCTACGGCTCGCACGGCGCCCCACGGACCGGCCGAAATTCCGATGAACCCCACCGGCTTCTCCAAAAGGCTGTCCGGGAATCGGAGCATATCGATGAAGTACTTCATCACGCCCGGGCAGGCGCCGTTGTACTCGGGAATGACGGTGAGAATTCCGTCAGTCGCGGTGATTTTGTCCTGGAAAGCGGCGAACGCTGCCGGTTTCTCACCATAGCTCGCACCATCGAAGAGTTCGAGTGGCAACTCGGTGAGATCGAGAAGCTCGACCTCCTCGCCGATCCGTCGCAGGCCGTCGACCGCGTTCTTGGCGATCTTGATGGTGTTGCTGTCGGGTCGATTCGTACCGGATATGACGGTGATCATGAGTTTCTCCCGGGTGGCCCATTGTGCCATCGCCACATGAAACGACCCAGATACCGGACCGCATTCCAAAAACCTCGATCGGTGAACACGGTGACCGTCGGGTGACAAAAACCCGCACCGATCTCGATAGAATGCGCGGTGGAGGCGATGATGATATTGAGTGTCGTTCGAAACACACTGGTGATGTGTGCGGTTCTGGCCGCACCGAGTCTCTGCTGGTCGACCCCCACCCACCACGAGCTCGAGGTCCGGATTGATCCAGCCACTCACCGTATCGAGGTGCTGGACCGAATCCTGGTCGGCCGCGAGGTCGCCATCAACGCCGACGGGACCTACCACCTGGTGCTCCACGCCGGCCTTGACCCCGAGGTCCTGACACCGGGTTGGCGGCTCGAAGCCGTCGAAGGGCCGGTCGAGGCCACCTTCTTCGGCATCAACGCCACCACCGACACCGTGGCCGAGAACGTTCCGCTCGAGGCGTGGAGACTTCGTCGGGCCCAGGATGTGGGCGGCCCGGTGGAACTCCGCTATGGCGGCGTCATCCACCACGAACTTCACACCCAGGGCGAAGAGTACCAACGCAGCTTCTCCGAGACCCCCGGCATCATCGACGCCGAGGGGGTCTTCCTTGCCGGCACCACATTCTGGGTTCCGACCTTTGGTGACGGTCTGGTCACGTTCTCGCTCGAGGTCAGCGGACTCAATCCGCCGTGGGACGTGATCAGCCAAGGCCGACGCACCCGGCACGAAATCACTCCCGACGGCACCCGGACCACCGTCTGGTCCCTCGACCACCCCACCGAAGAGATCTATCTCGTGGCAGGCCCATGGCACGCCACCTCCGACAAGGCCGGAGAGGTTGAGATCCACGCATTTCTCCGTGAGGACGATCCGGGTCTCGCCGGCCGCTATATCGACGCGACCAAACGCTATCTCAAACTTTACGAAGGGATGCTCCCGCCGTACCCATATGCCTCCTTCGCCCTGGTCGAGAACTTCTGGGAGACCGGTTACGGCATGCCCGGTTTCACCCTGCTCGGCCCGCAGGTGATCCGCTTCCCCTGGATCCTCACCTCCTCCTACCCACACGAACTGCTCCACAACTGGTGGGGCAATTCGATCTATGTCGACGCGGCCACCGGCAACTGGTGTGAGGGCCTCACCGCCTACATGGCCGATCACCTCTTCGCCGAGCAACGCGGTGATGGCGCCACCTATCGTCGCGCCACCCTCAAGAAATTCAGCGATCTCGTGTCCTCCGGCAACGACTTCCCCCTCTCCGAGTTCGGATCGCGGCAATCGGCCGCATCCGAAGCGGTGGGCTACGGCAAGAGCCTGATGCTCTTCCACATGCTCCGCCGCGCCCTCGGCAACGAGGCGTTCCTGGCTGGTCTCGGGCGTTTCGATAGCGACCACCGCTACAGCCGCGCCGGATTCGCGGACATCTCACAAGCCCTCAGCAACGAGGTCGGCGGCGACTGGGACGGCTTCATGGACCAGTGGGTCCTGCGCACGGGCGCCCCGAGTTTGGAGATCACCGAGGTCCAGGTCACCGAGGATCCGGCGGCCGAGCTCCCCTGGAAGACCGCCGTCAAGATCCGCCAGACCCAGGACGGCGATCCGTATCCGCTGACGTTGCCCGTTGCGGTCACTGTCGAGGGGAGGACCGAGCCGATCTGGAGCGAGGCGGGCACCTGCGGCGGCGGTCGCGACTGCATGATCGAGGTTCTGAGTCCCTCACGACCACTGAGGCTCGATATCGATCCCGCATTTGACGTGATGCGCCGTCTCGATCCCCTTGAGGTGCCACCGGCCCTCACGACCCTTTTCGGCGCCGATGACCCGGTCTTTGTCCTGCCTTCGGCCGCGACCGAAACCGAGCAGAAGGCATGGCGCGACCTGGCGGCGGGCTGGGCCAAACCCGAGGAGCCGAAGCTTGTCCTCGATGACGAGATCGACACCCTCCCCGGCGGTTCGGTGTGGATCCTCGGCTGGGACAATGCATTCTCCGCTGCCCTCAGCGACCAAATCACCGAGCAGGGCGCGCTGGTGAGCGAGAAATCAATCACCTTCCCCTCGGACGAGATGCCCCGCGCCGACCACTCGTTGGTGTTGGTGGCCCGCGCCGAATCCGATCCCGCAGCGGCCCTCGGATGGGTGGCCGCCGATCCGGAAGAGGCGATTCCGGGGCTCGCCCGCAAGCTCCCCCACTACACCCGATACTCCTATCTCGGTTTCAAGGGCTCCGAGCCCGAAAACGTGGCCAAAGGCATGTGGAAACCGCTGTCGTCGCCGCTGGTTCGCAACCTCACCGACGGTGAAATGCCGGAGCTGGTCCTTCCCGCTCGGCAGCCCCTCGCTGAGCTGCCGGCGGTTTTCGACGCCGATAGGCTGCAGCAGACCGTCGACTATCTGGCGCAACCCTGCCTCAAGGGTCGCGGCGTTGGCGAATCGGGCCTCGACGCCGCCACCACATGGGTCGAGTACACGCTCTCCGAAACCGGAGTCAGCCCTGCCGGCGCCGCGGGTTTCCGCCAGACCTGGACCTGGCGTGGGGGTGAGCCTGAGAGGTCCATGGAACTGTCCAATCTGATCGCGGCCGTCCCGGGTTCCGACCCGAAGTTATCGCCGGTACTCGTCATGGCTCACCTCGACCACCTCGGCACCGGCTGGCCGGATGTACGGACCGGCAACGAAGGCCTCGTCCATCCCGGCGCCGATGACAACGCTTCAGGTGTCGCGGTCCTGCTCGAGCTCGCCCGGGCCATGGCGGCCGAGCCGACCAGGCCTCGGACCGTAATCTTCGCTGTCGTCACCGGTGAAGAGGCCGGCAGGGTCGGATCCAAGCATCTGCTCGGGGGAATCCCCGATGGCGAGCGCCCGTACGCGTGCGTCAACCTCGATACCGTGGGCCGGCTCGCCGAGGGCGAACTTTTTGTTCTCAATGCTGACTCGGCACGCGAGTGGCGCTTTATCTTCATGGGTGTCGGCTACACGACGGGAGCGCCGATCAAGGTCGTGCCGGAGCCCCTCGACAGTTCGGATCAGATGAGCTGCATCGAGCTCGGAATCCCAGCGGTCCAGCTCTTCACCGGACCGACCCCGGACTACCACCGGCCATCCGACACCGCCGACACCATCGATCCCGATGGAATGGCCGTGGTGACCGAAGCCGCACACGAGGCGGTGGTCTATCTCGCCGAACGGTTGGAACCGCTCACCGTCACCATCAAGGGCGAAGCGGCGCCGACCGATCATCCAGGCGGCGCACCTGCGGCGAGCGCCCGACGGGCGAGCCTCGGAACCATGCCCGACTTCGGTTTCGAGGGGCCGGGGGTCCGCGTCCAGCAGGTCATGCCGAGCTCGGCGGCGGAGAAAGCGGGGCTTGGAGCCGGTGATGTCCTCATCGCCTTCGACGGCGAGCCGGTCACCGATCTCCGTGGGTACTCGACGCTGCTGAAATCGAAGAGCCCGGGCGATCAGGTCGTGGTCACCGTGCTTCGAGACGGCGAAGAAAAGACCGTCACGGCCACTCTCGGTCAAAGGTAAGTCTCGATCGAAGCGAGAAAAGGCAAAGCCATCAGCAGTCAGCTGCCAGCCCCACAGCACTCGATATTGTGATGTTTGGGATGGAGCTGATGGCTGACTGCTTTCTTGATGTTCGTCAAACCGTGAGCGCGGGATTTTGTGATAGGGTCCCCCGGGTCGGAATGACGAGCCGCGGCGCGACTGTTCTGACTAGCACGGGTTGATTCACCAATCCGCTCACGGAGGCATCATGATCACATTTACCGACGAAGCAAAAACCAAGATCGGCGAATACGTGGAGCAGATCGACGGCTGTCTCGGGGTCCGAATCGGAGCCCAACGCCTCGGCCCGCACCGCTTCAACTACGACATCACTCTGGTCAACGAGAACGACACCAGGGATTCCGACGAGATCACCGATCTCGGCAACTTCGGCTGCTACCTCGACCCCGATAGCGTCGCCAACCTCGAGGGCGCCTCGGTGGACTGGGTATCCGATCTCAGCGGCGCGGGTTTCAAGATCGACAACCCGCAGGCGGTGATCACCTGGGACGACCCCGTCGCCCAGAAGGTCCAGACCGTGCTCGACGAGAAGGTTGCCCCCGGGCTCGCCGGCCACGGTGGATGGGTCGAGCTCACCGCCGTCGAAGGTGATGCAGCCTACATCCAGTTCGGTGGCGGCTGCCAGGGGTGCGGTCAGTCACAGGTGACCCTCGACGAGGGCATCAAGACCGCCATCCTCGCCGACGTTCCCGAGATCAAACGGGTCCTCGACGGCACCGATCACGCCTCGGGAACCAACCCGTACTACCAGGGTGGTGGTTGAGGCACCGGTCACTAGCGGTCTGCTGGTTCAGTCGAACAGAACAACAACAAGGGAACTCAGATTGGGTGCCTGGCTCCAACTGTGTTCGCGGCGAACGGACGTGCCTCCTGAGGACAGAGCGTAGCGAGAGACGAAGGATCCCCACCCGTTCAGCGGGGCGTTGTTGTCACTCAACATACT
>RCNF010000079.1_pt1 | contig 39829 bp, 38 predicted proteins | sample 2041311 | NCBI WGS metagenome assembly RCNF01 (sample SAMN09708228, study PRJNA481090) | Marine sediment metagenome, whole genome shotgun sequencing project. | biome: marine sediment; feature: ocean; material: sediment; isolation source: Sewage treatment plant 2 marine sediment (STP2) ...
CTATTAATTGCTTATGTCCTCTGCGAGATCTGAAGCGTGTAGCTGCAAGGCGTGAGCCGCAGCAGAATGGTTATTCCATTCTCAAGGCTCACAACGCAGCAGATGCATGCTTCAGACCTCGCCCTATGGGGCTATACGGCCAGCCCAGACTCTGCGTTGTGCTTTCTTGACAGGCAATAAGCATGGCTTCAAAAGCACGTCTTGATTCTGAACTGGCCGTAAAGCCAGAGGGTAAAAGCAATTAATAGAGGTGCCCTTATGTCGGTACCAGTATAATAGCCTCCTTCAGGCAGATAAGGTATATCCAGACCACTGCCAATACCATTGATAAGAATGTTTTTATTGAGTGTATCCTTTATTCGCGAAAGACTTATTTGACGATAAGCATCAATTGGACCTGAAACAATGCGGTCATAAACAGGCGCTAACAACGTATAGCTATGTTTTAATGCCATATGAGGATTGTTTTAATGTAGAGCGTTTGGTACCGCTAGTTGAAAGCTGGGTATTTTGGCGTCAAATTTTTCACCAGAATCAGCGATCATCTGGTAACTTCCATGCATAGTGCCATAGGGTGTATTCATGAATGTGCCGGAGGTATATTGAAACCCTTCACCAGGTTGTAAGTGCGGCTGTTCACCAATGACACCTTCGCCTTTGATTTCCTGTATAAGGCCATCACCATCAGTGATTACCCAGTGGCGAGTTAATAATTTGGCTGGTGTAGATCCATTGTTGCGAATCGTAACTGTGTACGAAAACACGTAATGGTTTTTTTCTGGGTCTGATTGTTCAGCAATGAAAGCAGGCTGAACTTTAATGTCTATTTTGTTCATTTGAATACCACCGTGCTCAAGGAAGATCTGATCAAGTCCAATTACTTTAGACTGGTTAAAATAGCCCGTATTTTTTCGTTACACCGCTATGCTACGCTATATAAAGTCATTCTTGACTAAAAACTTCTCACTTCGTGAAAGTGTCGAATACACACCTGCGTATAATTAATCAATATGGCTGTAACTTAATCAGAGATTTATTAGTAATTTCAGGATTAGTGAATATTATACCATTAGTTGATGTAATCATTTAGCTAACTGATAAATGGTTTTTAGCCATCATTTTAATAAAGTAGAATGTAATAATGTCACAACTTAGAGAGAGTTATGGGTGCTCGAGTTGTACAGGTTTACGAAGTCAGTGGTTGATAATTCTTCGGCGCGTTGAGACGGCAACAAACCAGCCTTTTCTATTTGCTCTGCAGAGCAATAGTTTTTGAGTGTGTTTTTTAATGTTTTACGCCTTTGTGAAAAGGCTTGTCTGACCAGTTCTTCGTATCCTGAAAAATCATCGATATGTTTTTCAAACTGGGTATTGGGTTGCAGGCGAATGATGGCGGAGTCGACTTTTGGTGCCGGCTGAAATGCGTAAGGCGGCACTTCAAATAAAGCCTGGGTTGTGCAGAATGTTTGTATCATGACGCTTAACCTGCCATAAGATTTATTGCCGGGTGTCGATACAATTCGGTCAACAACTTCTTTCTGTAACATAAAGTGCATATCTTGAATCAAGTGGCGATAGTTTATCAGGTGAAATAAAACAGGCGTTGAAATGTTGTAAGGCAGGTTGCCAACAATGCGGAGTTTTTTCTTAGTTAATCCTGCTGCCTGGATTTGTTTGGCATGAAAGTCCGAAAAATCGAATTTAAGCACATCATATTCATTGACGAGAAGCTTATTTTTATTTTCTGTATCAGAAGATATGCAGTTCCTGACAAGCTTCGGTATGATGTCACGATCTAGTTCGATAACATTCAGATGATTTAACCGGGATAACAAAGGTTTTGTCATCGCGCCCAGCCCGGGACCAATTTCAATCATCAGGTCTTCGGCCTGTGGCTGGATGCTATCAACTATGTGATTGATAATAGAGGGATCAACCAGAAAGTTTTGCCCAAATCGTTTTTTTGCGTAGTGTTGCATGTTATATGTTAAGGAGCCTCTGATCAATTATATAATATCTCTGGCTTGCAGGCGGGTTTGCAATCAAGGCTCAAGCTTGAAAGCATGCTTATTGCATGGTGAAAGCTTGTAACGCGGAGTGCGAGCCCGCCTGCAAGCCCCGCAGGGCGAGGCCTGAACCCGCACATCTACTGCGTTGCGCTTCTTGCAAAGGACTAAGGCCATTTGCTGCAAAGCGCGCCTTGTATCTGTGCGCTTCAGGTCTCGCAGAGATAATATATAATTGATCAGAGGCTCCTTTAGCTTTACTGGCTTAGTTCAACTGCCATGTTGATCGCTTCGATTAAACTGCTATTGCTGGCTTCGCCAGAAGCCGCTAAACCCAAAGCGGTACCATGGTCAACCGAGGTACGTATAAAGGGCAGGCCAAGTGTGATATTAACCGCTTTACCAAAACCGCTGTATTTTAATACGGGCAGTCCCTGGTCGTGGTACATGGCAAGCACTGCATCCGCATGAGCTAAATATTTTTCTGTGAATAAAGTATCGGCTGGTAGCGGGCCGGTTAATTCCAGCCCCTGTTGTTTTAATTTTTCGATGACAGGAATAATCGTATTGATTTCTTCAGCGCCAAGGTTACCACCTTCACCTGCATGTGGATTTAAACCGCAGACCAGTATTTTAGGATTATCTATTGACGCATGTTGTATTAAAAAATTATTTAATATGGTTAATGTTTTACTTAACGATTCTATAGTGATCGCCTGGCTGACATCTTTCAAGGGCAGGTGGGTAGTTGCTAAAGCAACACGTAAACTGTTCGTTGCCAGCATCATGACAGGTTTTATTATACGAGTAGACGAAGATTTTTCAGCCAGATATTCGGTATGCCCGGTGAACTTAAAGCCCGCTTCATTTATGATGCTTTTTTGTACTGGCCCGGTGACCATGGCATCGACCTTGTTTTGCAGACATAAGTGACATGCTAGATCCAGCATTTGCAATACGTAAAAACTATTCGCCGGGTCAAGCTTTCCAGGCTGGCAGTTTGCCTGTAGTTTTATGGGGATGACATTAAGTTTACCACTGTTGTAAAAATGGCTTAGCTTGTTTGTATCCTGATGAATTTGAAACTTGATGGGGTTGTTAAGTTGCCTGGCTCGCTCGGTTAATAACGCCGGGTCTGCGATAATATATAAGCTGGCATTTAGTGTCTCGGCAACGTTCAGTTTCGCTAAACTAAGGCATATGTCTGGACCTATACCTGCAGGTTCGCCTGAAGTGATAACGATTTTATGGTTCATTGTTGTTGCGAGGCTTGTTTTTCAGGGCTGCTTTTTTGGCTTATTTAACAATATATTCAACATAGGCCTCGTCGCGGATACGGCGTAACCAGAGACGAGTTTCTTCATCAATTTTTTGTTTTTGAATTGCGTTGCGAGCCTGATTCTCTTTATTGGTTTTCCCCTGATCATGTTGACGGCGTTCCAGCACCTCGATAATGTGCCAGCCAAAAGGGGTTTTGAAAGGCTCTGAAAGCTGTTCTATCTCCAGACTGTTGGCAACATTTTCAAAGGCGGGAACAAGGTCACCTGGGTTGGTCCATCCCAGGTCACCGCCTTTAATTTTAGAGCCGGGGTCTTCAGAAAATTCACTGGCGAGCTCTGCAAAACTCTTTCCGTTTTCAATAGCTTCTTTTAATTCTAATAGTGTCTTGCGTGCCTGATCATCGCTGACTTCACTGCTGGTGCGAATTAGAATATGCCGAATGTTGGATTGCTGCACCATAACCTGATCATTGGAGCTGCTGACTAAATTGAGTATATGAAATCCACTGGCGCTTTTAACCGGTTCTGATGTCTCACCGGGATTTAGGTTTTTGACTGCGTCGAGGAACAACCTGGGTAATTCATTGGCTTTTCGTTCACCCAGATCACCTCCCTTTAATGCATTGCGGCCACTTGAGTATTTAATGGCCATGTCTTCAAAGTTTGCACCATTAATGATTTTTTTATACACATCATCGGCTTTTTTCCTGGCTTCTTCGATCTCATCAGATGATGCGGCTTCCGGCGAAGAAATCAGAATGTGTAAAATATGGTAACTGACTTTAGAAGAACTATCATTTTTATTTTGATCGATGTACTGCAGTATTTCCTGGTCAGATACATTTATTTTGCTGGCAACCGCGCGTTGCTGAAGCTGGTTAATAATAATCTCATTACGTGTCTGTTCACGAAAGCGTGTGTAGTCCAGGCCTTCCGCTTCAATCGTGTCACGAAAAGTTTCGAGAGTCATCTTATTGCTTTTTGCCAGTTGTTCCAGCATGCGGTTTAACATTAAATCATCAACTGTTATTCCAAATTGTTTTGCCTGTTGCAATTGAATGGTGTCACGGATCATTCTTTCCAGAACCTGTCTTTTAAGCGCTGCCGGGTCGATGCGTGACACCTGGCTTATCTCCAGCTGTTTTCGAAAATCAGTGATCCGGTTGTTCAGCATGGTCTGGGTGATGACGCCGTCATTAACCACAACAACAATATGGTCCAGGGGTTTTAGTTCGGCATAACAGGTAGTGCTGATACTGAATAATAGTAAACAGAATCTGTGAAAGATTTGCCGGGCTGGTAATCTGTGCTTTATCGGCTGCGGCTTACTGGAAAACATCGGTGTAGCCATAAATGGATTGCTCTAACGTATTTCGGGTTTTATTGCCGGACAAACTGCCCAGGCCTTTAAATACGAATTGTACCAGTATTGAGTTGTCGTACGTATCATCGCTGACAATAGTTGTAGTTGTGGCATTGTTTATTCGCTGCTGTGCTAATAATTGAAAAGACCAACAGCAGCTATCGTAGGCAATTCCAGCAATAGTATCTAAAGGTTTTCTGTCTTTTAGCGAATAATTAAAGCGCGCGATGCCACTGTAGTTTGCATTAATAGCATAGACAAAAGATGTGTCAACTTGTTCAATATCAATGATGTTGTTTATTAGGCGTTTGCGATAGCCGATATTAAACAGGTGCCTGGCATCGGACTGATAATGCAGGAAATAACTGTCTTGTGAAAAGGTATTGCTTACCACATCCCATTGCACGTTTATATTGCTTTGCCAGCGTCCCCAGTTAGTATTAAGCGCTGCAACTATGTCTGATTGACTGCTGGTATCGACGGTGTCGCCAGTCAGGGAGACTTTCCTGTCTTCAAAATAATATATCTGGCCAATGCTGGCTCGAAGAATTTCACCCCCCGTGTTCGGGTTGAGTATTCTACTGGTCAGAGCCAGGGTGAGCTGGTTGGTATCACCGATACGGTCACCGCCAATAAAGCGGTTATCTCGAAACAACTGGGCGACAGTGAAATCCGGGTTACTGGTATCAAACAACGGCGTATTACTCTGGTCTTCAAATGGCACGTTTAAATAAAATAATCTGGGTTCAAGTGTTTGCTGGAAACCATTGTTCAGGGCACGTTCAAAAAACAGGCCAGCATCTATACTGCTTATCGGCAGGTTAAGGTTATCGATGGGCAACGATGTACCGGGGACGGTTGAATCACCATCGGTACCAACATCATATTGTGTATGACTGAACTTGATTGCCGGATCGATAAACCAGGCGGCGCCAGTAAGCGGCAGGCGAAGTCCCGGACGTACAGTCAAACGTGAGCCGGTTGTTTTTAAGTCATCCTGATGTAGAAAGTCAACGTATTCAGAATAAAGGGTAAACAGCAGCGGTGAGTGTGCTATTTTGCTATCACCAGTAAAAGTTAACTGCGGCAGGCGATTATATGGACGGTCGCTTATAGATATGGACTCATCAATGGTCAGGATGTCCTGCACTAATGCCCTCATGTGCCAGTTGCTTAAATTATAATTTAATGTGGCAGAACGGTTTAGATGGGTCTGGCTGGAAATGTTCAGATTGTTTGCAAAGTCATTAAAATAGTCCGGGTCAGATATATCCTGTAGATCAATATCAAATGCCAGATTAGGCAGGATGCTAGAATGCTGTTGATATTGAACCTGATAGCGGTCTTTCTGTGTGATGTTATCATTGGGTAGATATTGGCCCTGTAATTCGCCTTTGGTCGACTCTGTTAAATAACGATAATTGCCACCTAGTTCAAGGCCGCGTTTGTCCATATAGCGAGGCGTGATAACCGCATCCTGATTAGGCGCGATGTTCCAGTACCAGGGGACGGCCAGGGTAATACCATTTGATGAAGAGAGTCCGATTGCAGGAAATAACAGGCCACTACGGCGTTTGTCAGTGATGGGGAACGCCATGAACGGTGTGTACATAAAAGGAACGTTCTTGAATCGGATAACGACATCATTTGCTGTACCGGATTCATCCTTATGATCAAGTCGAATTTTATCGGCACTGATGATCCAGTCTGGATCCAGTAAGTTACAACTGGTAATTTTGGCATTGTTCAGTGTGGAGCGATTATCGTCACCAGAGTGAATGATATCAGCACTGCCTTTCATGTTGCTGTCCGGTATAAAAAATTTAATGTTGGTGAATTCTCCCTGCTTACTGCCTTGCTCATCTGCAGAGCCCATATTGACAGCCCCGGCTTCTGCATCTAATGACAACGCTTCGGTATCAATATGCACGTTGCCCGAAAACTTTAATGTATTCTTTGGCTTGTTATAGGCAGCTTGGTCTGCAGTAACGCGTAGTAAGTCTCGCTCAACGACCACATTGCCAACAAGTGTTATCGATCCGTCTGTGCTGGATTGAGTTGCATCGGCAGCTATCTCTGTGTTTTCTCTATTTTCTATGGCAAAGGCACGGGGTGGAGTATATTTTGTTGCCGTTTCGCTTTCTACGGGGCAAAGGGTTATGGGGATGGATTGACCTGTGTGCTGTGCAGCAGTATCAGCTAATACATGCGGCGAAATAAGAGTAGAGAACAATACGCTGGTAACAAATAATAGAGTGGCATAGTGAGAAAGTTTTTCACACATGACATTTTCTGTAGGAATGTTATAGCGATATACCGACGCCTTGCCGCGAACGAGTACAGGCAAGATGTATGTTGGGCAATCAGGGCTCGGCTTAGTGAATAACAATCGTCTATTTGGCTGGTTTTTAAGGTAACGCTGAACTAGTCTGAGTACTCAATACATATTCATGACTTGTTCAGGGCTTCCTAAGTTTAACTTAACAGTAAAAATTCAAGTAAGGCTTTTTGTGCGTGCAGGCGATTTTCAGCTTCATCCCAAACCACGCTTTGATTGCCATCGATGACATCGGCGCTGACTTCTTCGCCACGATGTGCAGGCAGACAATGCATAAATAGTGCGTCAGCATTTGCCGTCTTCATTAGCTCGGTTGTAACCTGGTAATTGCTAAATGCCTGTTCGCGAATTTTTTGTTCTTCTTCCTGGCCCATGCTGGCCCAGACATCAGTCACAATTAAATTACTGTTGTGACAAGCTGCAGAAACATCCTGAGTGATTTCGATAAAGTCACTGGTTTCGTTGATGAATTTTTGCTGTGGTTCAAAACCTTCAGGGCAGGCAATGTTTAATTTAAAGCCGAGCAGTTTTGCTGCATGCATATAAGAGTGACACATATTGTTGCCGTCACCGATCCAGGTGACTATTTTTCCCTTTATGTCGCCACGATGCTCAAAATAAGTTTGCATATCAGCGAGTAGCTGGCAGGGGTGAACATCATCGGTTAAACCGTTAATCACCGGTACCGATGAGTATTTAGCTAATAACTCCACATTTTTATGCTCGAATGTTCTGACCATAATACAGTCAGTCATGCTGGACAGAACTCTGGCGCTATCTTCGATGGGTTCTCCACGACCGAGCTGGGTATCGCGAGGTGATAGAAAAATTGCGTGACCACCAAACTGTGCCATGCCGGACTCAAATGAAACGCGGGTGCGTGTTGATGATTTTTCAAAAATCATCGCCAGTACTTTGTTTTTTAGCGGTTCGAAAATCTCACCACGATGTAACATGGTTTTTAATTCTATGGCACGATTAATTAGTTGTCTGAATTCATCAGAACTCAAATCAGTTAGCGTTAAAAAGTGCCTGACTTTTTTGTTAGAGGTGGATTTGTTTGAAGTATTCATGTTTAATATATTTACGCAGCAGCTTTATTTTGTAATATCGTGATAATTAGCTCACAAACAGTGTTAACGATAGTGTCTGCCTGTTGCTGAGTAATGATTAGTGGTGGTAATAATCGGATCACGTTACCTGCAGTTACATTTATTAGCAGATGTTTTTCCAGTGCAAGTTTTACCAGTTCGGTACAATCCTGCCCCAGTTCGATGCCGATCATCAGACCCAGTCCGCGGATTTCATGCACACCATCAAGCTGCTCAAGTTTGTCTTTAAATGCATTGAGCATATAGGTGCCCATCTTGCTGGCATTTGTCTGCAAATTTTCAGACTTAATGATATTGATAACCGCTGATGCAGTAGCACACATTAACGGGTTGCCGCCAAAGGTGGAGCCATGGTTGCCCGGCTGAAAAACTTCACCCGCTTTTTCATTTGCCAGGCAGGCACCGATAGGTACGCCATTACCGAGCGCTTTAGCCAGCGTCATTACATCCGGTTCTATTTTGTTGTGCTGAAAGGCAAACCACTCACCAGTTCGGCCCATACCGGTCTGAATTTCATCAAGCATTAATAACCAGTTTTGCTGGTCACATATTTCACGTAACTGGTTTAAATAGTTTTTATCAGGAATCTGAATGCCGCCTTCACCCTGTATCGGTTCGACCAGAATAGCGACCACATTATTATTATTTTCGGCAATGTTTTTAATTGCATCAATATTGTTATAGGGGGCACGAATAAACCCCTGGACCAGTGGTTCAAAACCAGCCTGTACTTTACGGCTGCCGGTAGCACTTAGTGTTGCCATGGTCCTGCCATGAAAGCTGTTTTCCATAACAATGATGTTAGGGATTTCTATATTGTTTTTGTGGCCAAATAAACGTGCAATTTTAATTGCCGCTTCATTTGCCTCTGCGCCTGAGTTAGAGAAAAACACACGACTCAAGCCAGAAACTTCACACAGCTGATCAGCCAGATGCTGCTGCTTATCAATCTGGTAAAGATTGGATGTGTGCAGTAATTTGGCAGCCTGCTCACTGATGGTTTTTGTGATTGCAGGGTGAGCGTGACCTAATCCACAAACAGCAATTCCACACAATGCATCAAGATATTGTTGCTGGTTTGTGTCCCACAGGTAGGCGCCTTCACCGTGTTCAAATGTTATATCGAGAGGGGCATAGGTTTTCATCAGGTGTTCGTTAGTTGTCATTTTTGTGTTTTAATTAAGGTAAATAGTATCAGTAAACAAATCGCATAAAAAGCAAAAGCGGCAGCCATGGCTACCGCTTTTAAAGGGCTGATTATACTCGTACTTTAGTGTAAAGCAACTATTGGCGCGGGGTTCTTGATGGTTTTGGTAGTTAGTATTTACCTGGTGCTTTTAGTTAGGCATCGCGGTTTTCGCACCGCGGGCGAGGTACTCTTTTGCAACAGCCCAAAAGAGTACCCAGAAAAGGCCGCCACGTCAGCTACGCCCCTGTAAAAGACACAGGGGTCCCCATTTAGGTAGTTCCATTATCATGCTGCGCCAGAACTCGCAAAAAACGCTCAGACATGCTGGCACAGAAAGCTCATGATAATGGAACTACCTAAATGGCTTGCTGAGGTGGATGGAAGATCAAAAGAAAAAACAAACCTAAAACCTATTAACTGACCTTTATTTAGTTATGATGGCAGAGAAAAACCGGCCATAAGCGTACGACTAACATTTACGCTCAGCAATTTAATCATATGTCATGAATTACCGTGTTTTTCGTTTATGAATTCTATTTTCAATAAATCGCCTGGCAGGCGACTGATTGCGCGCATATATACGGACACGAGTTTGCATAACTGAAGACTCATTAATGAGCATTGCAAGATTTTTTGGATGTTGATGGCGTATTATTTTAGCTGCGCCATGACTTTGAGTAGTCATAAATGCTTTTTTTGGGCTGATGGGTAATGTAATGACGCACTTTGGATTATTAATGCCAGACGTGAATATACAAGGATGATCTGAGAGCAATAGTTCATATGGTGTGTCTTGAAAATCCCATAACCACCACCTCATACTAAGAATCTTGTTACCGTATATAGGGTTATCTACCAACTCATGAAAAAATGATAACCCGAAGTTTTCGATTAAACCAGGATATTGTTCTTCAGTAAATTCTTCAAGTGTTGTAGGGTCCTCATCGCAGCAAAGCTCTTCATAAGTTTCCGAATCTTCTTTTAGAGATACCTTTAGGTGCTTTGTTGCGTCACGTTGCAACATATCAACAACATCGGGTTGACGAAACCGTAAGGACATTAAGAAACGTGTCCAATGTGTCTTATCGTCTGAAGTCAGAAGTTTTAACCCCTGACACTCTAGCGTATCACGCACGAGTGCGGCATTATTATCGACATGCTTAAGAAATAGTTTTTCAACTGCCTGTTTATCCATTCCAGCAACAGTATCCTTGGTAAGGGCGTATAGATTGTCATCAAATCCAGTGTATTTTGGTGTGTGTCGTGATGATGGTATATGTGGTAAATCTAACCGAAATACCTCAAGTTTCCCGTCCGAGGTGTTTTCAGTCCAAGGCTTTTGAAGAAATTCGGGAACATAATGGTGGCGCATTTATATTGAATCTATCTTGTTATGTGGTTGTTTTGGATCAAATTTTCTCAATCTGATATATTTTCCAATAGTCGGTTATCAATTTTACACGGGATAAATATTTTTCTTTCATTTTTACCTATTTAAAATAGGGAACGCTGTCGCTTAATCCGGCCTACATTACAAACTCCGTTTTTGACTTTGTCCACCTTAGCAAGCCATTTAGCCAGTATCGTTTTCATGGGCTTTCTGTGCCAGCATGTCTGAGCGTTTTTTGCGAGTTCTGGCGCAGCATGATAGCGGTGCTGGCTAAATGGGAACCCCTGTGTCTTTTTTACAGGGGCGTAGCTGACGTGGCGGCCTTTTTTGGGTACTTTTTTGGGCTGTAGCAAAAAAGTACCTCGCCTGCGGGGCGAGACCCGCAATGCCAAATACAAACGCCTCTGTCTAATCAAATTAAACCCAAACCCAGCAAAGCCATCACACAACAAAAAAGGCGGCTTACTGTCAACACAGTAAACCGCCTTTGATAAGCCCATCCCCAATAAGGGAAGGACTAAAATTGCTGATTAAGCCAGACCGTGCGCAAAGCCAACCATACATAGCAACATCGGAATTGATAATGCAGTGTTAGTACGTGAAGCCATCAGTGCAACTTTCTTGGCCGATGCAATGGTGGCTGCATCGTGTTCTTTACCATCCAGGCCCAGTATTTTCTTCTGATTAGGCCATATCAGAACCCATACGTTAAACAGCATAATAGTGCCTAACCATGCACCCATGCCGATGATTGCCATTGGTCCCTGGAAGGAGAAATCATTGAAGGTAAACGCCAGGTGTATGCCCTTCATGCCACCGCCAACGGTTACTAACGCACTAAGACCGGTTAGCCAGGTTACCGCTGCTGCCATACGAAACCATAGTAGCGCAGGTGGTGCGATATATTTGTTGATTGCTGCCGGTTGAGGGCCATCTGGGTTAGCTAATGCTGCGCCAACACCTGGAACCTGAACGAAGTTGAAGTAGTACAATAAGCCAATCCATACCACACCGGCTAGTACGTGTATCCAGACCATAGCGGCGTATTTTAAGCCGTCAGCGCCGCTGCCCATACCAAATGCTACGGCTAGAGCAAGGATAAAACCAACTGCTAATGTGCCTTTGATTGTTAATAATGGATTCATGTTATTCTCCTGAAAAATTTGTTAATAAAACGAGTGTTTTTTGGGTTATTTCGCTGGGCGCTAACGATAGGGCAGTCGGGTGTATAATGCAACTCTAATTTAGAATTAATGTAATTTTTCTAAATAAAAAAGGCATATCCCCTATTTATTTAAGTGTTATTTTTCTTTATGAATGCTATCAGCCTGAGTATTTTTGCTAACCGTATAGATGCAATTTGCGGGGAAATGGGTGTCACCTTACAAAAATCGGCGTTTTCACCGAATATTCGTGACCGTCTTGATTTTTCCTGTGCAGTATTTGATGCCCAGGGTGAGCTGTGTGCACAGGCGGCTCACATTCCAGTGCATCTGGGCAGTATGGCATTTGCCATGAAAGATGTGATTTCAAAGATTAACTGGTCAGCGGGCGATATGGTGGTGCTCAATGATCCGTATAAAGGTGGTACACATTTACCGGATGTGACCGTTATTGCACCGCTATTTATAGATGATGAATTGACCGGGTTTGTTGTTAATCGCGCTCATCATGCTGATATTGGTTCTGATACGCCGGGATCTATGCCGTTATCATCAAGTTTATCAGAAGAGGGACTAATCATTGAGCCATCACTGATTGTAAAAAATGATGTACTTGATGAGTTGTATTTTTCCCGTTTGATGAAAAATATGCGAAATAAACAGGAATCCTCTGGTGATTTTATCGCACAGATTGCAGCCAACCGCCGTGGCTTAATGCGCCTGGCAGCGTTGATTGAAAAGATGGGCAGCAAAAATTACCTGTTTAGCCTTGAATTATTAAATGATTATGCTGCAACATTGGCGAAAAAAAGTCTTGCTGATATTAAAGATGGCGAGTATTCATTCACTGATATGATGGATGATGATGGTCTGGGCAACCTGAATATAGTCATTAATGCTTCGGTAAAAATTGATCAGGGAAGTATCACGGTAGATTTTGCAGGAACTGCGCAGCAGGTGACGGGCAACATTAACTGTCCTTTGTCGGTTACCGCCGCTGCGGTGTATTATGTTTTCAGGTGTTTAATGCCAGCGCAAACGCCGGCTTGTGCGGGAAGTTTTAAAAACATAAAAATTCTGGCGCCAGAAAATACGGTAGTGAATGCAAGTTATCCTGCCGCGGTTGCTGCTGGTAATGTTGAAACCAGTAGCCGAATTGTTGATGTCATATTAGGTGCTTTGTCAAAGGTGATACCAGATCGAATACCAGCCGCCAGTCATGGCAGCATGAATAATATTGCTATGGGTTATGCAGGTGACGCTGAGCATACAGCCTGGGATTATTACGAAACCATCGGTGGTGGTATGGGCGCAAGTAAATATTCAGATGGTATTGATGCGGTGCAGACGCATATGACCAATACCTTGAATACGCCGATTGAAGCACTGGAAATGAAATATCCTTTGCGGGTAACACGTTATCAAGTTCGGCAGGACTCGGCAGGCTCAGGTAAGCATAAAGGCGGTGAAGGTCTGATTCGAGAATATGAATTTTTAGCACCATCGCAGGTCACAATCTTATCCGAAAGAAGAAGCCACCATCCATGGGGGCGGGTCAACGGTGGACAGGCAGCAACGGGTATGAACCTGTTAAATGAACAACCACTTTCCGGGAAACAGTCATTTGTTGTGCAGCGCGGCGATATTGTTTGCATAAGCTCCGCTGGCGGCGGCGGTTACGGGCAGTTCGAAGCGTAGTTATTATTAAAGTATAGTTATTTTATTACAGAGTTTTTTATTATTATTTAACCAGTGAGTTTGCTGTATCATTAATTTCAGTATTAGAGCTTCCAGGGCCATAAACAAGTGTTGATTCGCAGGCATAAACGACTTATTACTCTGTTCGCTGCGCTAGTGATTCTACTGGTGCAATTTGCTGCGTTGGTTCACGCGACGGAACACCCGTTCCATCAGGAAGATGCGCTATGTACTTCCCTGCAAAGCGCTGAACAGAATAAACACTTTTTTCATGCTGTTTCGTATTCACTATATAGCGATGTTTTTATCAGTAATGTTGTTACATTATTAACAGAAAGTGTTTTTCCCTCCTTATACTCTTATTATTCATCAAGAGCACCACCGGCAAACGCCATGAAACATTTATTTATGCCATGGAAGTGATTTCATGATTTTGATTTGAACATGTTTTTGGTGGATATTGATGAAAATTTCAATTTTACGAAGCGCAGCTACCTGTGTGCTGTGCGCCCATTCATTAGTGGCGATTAGTGCAGCAGATGAAGCGCTAAACAAAAAACTGCAAACGTTAGAGCAGCGACTACAGATAGTTGAGCAGGAAAAGGCAGGTGCATCGAATATGCAAGCTGCTGCTCAGTTAACTAATAACGGTTTTAATCCTGCGATTAGTGTGATTCTTGATGGGGTTTATGCCAGCTATAAAAATAACCCGGAAGATTATGCTTTATCAGGATACGCTTTAGGCGGTGAGGCAGGGCTTGCGTCAGAGGGCTTTTCACTTGGGCATTCGGAAATCACCTTGAGCAATAATATTGACGACAAGTTTTTCGGCCAGTTCACATTGGCAATTGCCGAGCATAACGGAGAGACCGAAATTGAACTGGAAGAAGCCTTTTTTGAAACACTGGCCCTGGGGCAGGGGTTCACGCTTCGTGGTGGTCGTTTTTATTCTGGAATCGGTTATCTCAACCAGCAACATGAACATGCATGGGATTTTCAGGATGCGCCGTTAATCTATCGAGGCCTGTTCGGTAACCAGTATTTCGATGATGGCTTGCGTCTCTCATATATCATGCCAACTGATTTGTTTATCGAACTGGGCAGTGAAGTATTTGCTGGTGGACAATATCCTGCTGGCGGTCAACACAGTGGTGTAGGCAGCTGGACGGCTTTTGTTAATTTGGGTGGCGACATCGGGTTTAGTCATAGCTGGCAAACCGGTATCAGCTACTGGTCAGCGGACAATATAGAACGCGAGTATGGTGGTCATAGCCATGGCGGTGCTGGTGAAGTGCCATTGTTTGCCGGCGACAGTAACATTGTCGGATTCAATGCCATCTACAAATGGGCACCTGCAGGTAATTACCGTGAGCAGAATGTAAAGCTGCAGTTTGAATATTTTAAGCGTGACGAAGAAGGTGAGCTGACACTATTAAATAGTATTCCGCTGGAGACGAGTACTTTGAACAGTAAGCAAAACGGCTGGTATGCACAGGCGATCTGGCAGTTTGTGCGTTCGTGGCACCTCGGTATCCGTTATGATATGGCGGATAGTGATAACACCGGCTCCGATGTGGCGGTGCTTGATGAAGCTGGACTGCTAAGTTTTGGCCATACACCCAAACGTGCCAGCCTTATGGCGGAATGGGAGCCCAGCGAGTACAGCCGCATCCGTTTGCAATTTAACCGTGATGACTCTTACCAGATAACAGATAATCAGCTGTTTCTGCAATACACATTTTCGATCGGTGCGCACGGTGCGCATCAGTACTAGGATATGCTGATCTAAGCGATACCGCAGCAGGGCAAGTCTATGAAAAATCAGATAAGAATAATTTTTATACTGTTGATGACGTTATTCTCACCGGTGCAGGCAACGGTAAATGTTTTTGCCTGTGAGCCAGAATGGGCAGCGTTAGCGGAGGAGCTTGGTGGTGAAAAGTTGACCATATATAGCGCCACCACGTCGATGCAGGATCCACATCACATACAGGCCAGACCCAGCCTGATTGCTAAGGCAAGACGAGCAGACTTGCTGGTTTGTTCCGGGGCGGAGCTTGAAACCGGCTGGTTGCCTTTATTGCTGCGTAAAGCAGGTAACGCCAATATTCAGCAAGGTCAGCCAGGTAATTTTGCAGCGGCAGATTATGTTGAAAAGCAGGATGTGCCTGAAAAGCTGGATCGCAGTATGGGGGATGTGCATGCGGAAGGTAATCCGCATATTCATACCAGTCCTGAAAATATCCTGCTGGTTGCAGACGCATTATATATAAGACTCAGTGAGATTGATGTCGATAATAAAAATTATTATTTAACACGTTACAGGGCGTTTGAGAAACAATGGAAAACGTTGATTGCCAGGTGGAAGAAACAAACTGATTTTTTGCAGGGTGTGAACATCGTCACGCACCATAACTACTGGACCTATCTGAACCGCTGGATTGGTTTTCATGTGCCTGCAACATTGGAGCCAATTCCGGGTGTTTCGCCAAGTAGCAGTCATCTGGCAAGATTAAAAAAACAACTAAGTCAGCAGGTAATAAAAATGATAATCCATGTATCCTATGTCAGTGACCGGCCTTCGCAGTGGTTGGCAGAGCAAACGGGTGCGCCCGTTATCGCGCTGCCTGCAACGGTTGATTACCAGAATGGACAGACTTTATCGCTATGGTTCGATGAAGTGATTCAGCAATTGCTTAGTGTGAAATAATGAATGTGGATGGCATGATTGACGGTCTGGATTTAAGTATATTGATGCCGGCGTTTCTGGCTGGTGTTATTGTACTGCTGACGCATATTCCACTGGGCCGTGAAGTGCTCAAACGCGGTATCATATTTATTGATCTGGCAATTGCGCAGATTGCAGGACTAGGTGTGATCGTTGCATTTCAACTTGGCTTTGAAATGCATGGTCCAGAAGCGCAGGTTGCAGCCGTAATGAGTGCTTTAGTCGGCGCCTGGCTGCTTCATTTTATAGAGAAAAAAGCTGGCCAGCATCTTGAAGCCTTAATCGGCATCAGTTTCGTGCTTGCGGCGACAGCGAGTTTATTATTGCTGGCAAACAACCCGCACGGTGGTGAGCATTTAAAAGAATTGCTGGTTGGTCAAATATTGTGGGTGGACTGGTCGCAAATTGTCAGTGCAGCCGTGGTATCTGTCATTGTTGTTTTTATCTGGTTTAAATATAAAAGCAAAATAGGCAATATTGGTTTTTACATATTATTTGCTGTTTCTATTACCTTGTCCGTGCAACTGATTGGTGTCTACCTTGTATTTACCAGTTTAATCGTACCAGCACTAGCGGTTGCTAACTATTCGAAAAAACCGGCATTATTTCTTGCCGGCTTAATTGGTGTCACTGGTTATTTCACCGGTCTGGTTGTGTCAGCATTATTTGATTTACCCAGTGGCGGAGTAATTGTATGGTGCCTGGCAATTTCGGCATTAGTCATGCCGGCGTTATTATCTGGTTTATTTGTAAGTGTTGAAAAAACTAAATTAACTTAAAATATTTATATTATGTGTGGATTATGCGGTGAATTAAGGTTTGATAATTCTGTACCAGAACAGAAAGTTATAGAGCGCATGAAAGAGAAGTTGCAGAAACGAGGACCGGATTCTGATGGTGCATATATAAATGCACCGATTGCTTTAGGACATCGCCGCCTGGCGATTATTGACCTGACTGAAAAAGCAGCTCAACCGATGGTTGATGAGCAGGCAGGTAGTGTGCTTGTTTTTAACGGCACAATTTATAACTATCCTGAGCTGCGTAAAGAGTTACAGGCTTTGGGTCATGATTTTAAATCGACCGGCGACACCGAAGTCATTCTGCGTTCTTATATAGAGTGGGGTGAAAGTTGTGTCGCAAGACTGCAGGGCATGTTTGCTTTTGCCATATGGGATGAGAGAAAACAACATATCCTGTTAGCGCGTGACCGTAGCGGTATTAAACCGTTATATTTTTCTCAGACTCCACAACATTTTTTGTTCGCTTCAAATACTCAGGCGTTAATACACGCAGATGACAATATCGATACCTCCATTGATTCGACCGCACTGCATCATCTATTTACCCTGCATGCAGTTGTACCTGCACCACGCACCGTAATAAATGGTATTAGAAAAGTAAAACCGGCACATTACATGCTCATTGATACCAGCGGGCGCGTACAGGAAAAACGTTACTGGTCATTGGCGGCAAAACGTCCCGCTGAAAAAATGTCGGAGCAGGACTGGATAACAGCGGTACATGATGAGCTCAGACGCGCGGTAGAAAAACGCGTAAAAATTGCCGATGTGCCGGTAGGGGTTTTATTGTCGGGCGGTATCGATTCAAGTTTACTGGTGGGTTTACTGGCAGAAGCCGGGCAGAAAGGCTTGAAAACATTTTCCGTAGGTTTTGAGGATGCGCCGGAGGAAAAAGGCAACGAGTTTGAATATTCTGATGCCGTTGCGCAAAAATTTGAAACCGAGCATCACCAGTTAATGGTGCCGAACAATCAGGTCTTGCCGCGACTGCCGGAAGCGTTTGCAAATATGGCGGAACCGATGTTTGCTCAGGACGCAGTCGCGTTTTATTTATTATCAGAAGTGGTTTCAAAAGAAGTAAAGGTGGTGCAAAGCGGGCAGGGCGCGGATGAAGTGTTCGGCGGCTACTTTTGGTATCCACAAATGCATCACTCTGTAACTCCAGGTATTGGCCGTTTTTCTGATGAGTATTTTGATCGTGACCATGCAGAATATCTGGAAACCGTAAATAGTCGATTTTTTAATGAGGATGTGACCTCGCAGCTAATGCAGGACCTGCTTGATGAGGTTGAAGCGGACGAATACCTTGACCGAGTGCTGGCGGTTGATGTTACTACTTTGATCGTTGATGATCCGGTAAAACGGGTTGATAACATGACCATGGCATGGGGCCTGGAAGCGCGAGTGCCTTTTCTTGATACCCAGCTAATCGAACTGGCGGCATCGATGCCGCCCGAAATGAAATTACCCAATGGTGGTAAACATGTATTAAAAGAACTGTCGCGTGGTTTTTTACCGGACAGTGTGGTCAATCGAAATAAAGCCTATTTTCCGATGCCGGCTCTGAAATATGTGCGCGGCGAGTTTCTTGAGTTCATGAAAGAGGTCCTGTTATCCGATGGAGCAAAACAGCGTGGTTTATATAATCCTGCTTATGTTGAAAAATTGTTAAAAAATCCGGAAGATCATTTAACACGGCTGCAGGGCAGTAAATTGTGGCACCTGGCAGCACTGGAGTTGTGGTGGCAACAGAATATAGAAAAATAGTTGGCAGTTAGCGGCTATAAAGCTTCTAAGTCTTTTACTGCCTTCTGCTAACTGAGAGCTGTCAACTATTTTCAATCTCTTGATTTTTATTAATTGACCCCCATATTTATTTAACCCAGCATAGTTAGGGTTAATATTTAGCAACTCAGGGTATAATTGCCCGTACAATATTGAATACAGGTATTTGAAATGGCAGATGTTTTAGAAAGAATTGATGAGCAGGTTAAGGGCAACAAGGTGATGGTCTATATGAAGGGCACACCGCAGTTTCCACAGTGTGGTTTTTCTGGTCGAACAGTAGAAGCATTGAAACAGGTGGGTAAAGAGTTTGCGTATTGTAATGTATTGGCAGATCCTGAAATTTTCCAGAATTTACCACGTTATGCTGACTGGCCAACTTTTCCACAGGTATATGTCAATGGCGAGTTGATTGGTGGCTGTGACATTACCCTGGAAATGTTTGAAAACGGTGATTTAAAGAAAATGATTGATGAAGGATCTGCCTGATAATTCCCGCTTCTAGATCATAAAAAAGCCACTCCATGCGAGTGGCTTTTTTATGTCCATGGAAGGACGGTATAGCACAAAGAGCCAGGGATGGCGGTGTGCATATGACCATGGATGAGTGGTCAGAGGCATGTTTATTACTGCCTACTGCCAAACTGATAGCTGCCAACTATGCCCTAATAAGCAATGCTCAGGGACGTATTAGAGCGTGCCTGATCGAGTTTCCTGGTAGCCTGCCTGATTATTTCCTCGGCTGAAATAATGGCCTCGTCGCCAGGATAATAATGCACCCCGATGCAGCCGCTGATGGCTAAATTTCCAATCGACGTTTTATATGCACGGTTATTAATCATGGTGAGTATACGTTCTACCGCTGAAGGTTTGTAATCTTTGGTTTTTGTGTGGTGCATAATTATGCCAAAGTTGTTGTTGTCCAGTCTTGCTGCAATATCGGTTGGTCTAATCGCTCGACGTAACCGTCGATGATGGCTGATCAGTACTTCATTGGTAATGAACTCGCCATATGTGGCGTTGATATCTTCAAGCTCGCGCAGTTCGACTATCGCCAGACAAACACCGCCGCGACGAGTAGATGCTTCCAGTAGATGTGCCTTCAGATTTTTTATTAAAAAAGATTGATTGCCTGCACCGGTCAACTCATCCAATAGTGCCATTTTTTCCAGCCTTTTGATGGTTTGTTCCAGGTGACGGGAAGTTTCAAGTAAATCGTTTTGCAGTGCAGCAACACGTGCGGCTGCATTGACGCGTGCGGCAAGTTCCTGCGGATTAGGTGGTTTACATAAATAATCATCTACCCCGTGATCAAATGCTTTAACCAGATATTCTACACCGTCGTGTGCAGTAAATAAGATTATGGCCGTGTATGTACCTTTTTCTTCATCATTCTGTCGAATGCGATGGGTGAGTTCCAGGCCATCCATTTCAGGCATCATCCAGTCTGCCAGCACCACATCGGCATGTTGCTGTTCAATCATGGTTAATGCTTCAGTGGCACAATCTGCCATACGAACGCCATTATACCCGGCTTTTTTTAACGCGGTTTTTACTACGATGCGGCTAAATTGCAGATCGTCAACGATGATGATCGAGAGGTCTTTGCTGCTCATGAAAACACTACTTCTATCCTGTGAAGTCGATTTGGTGTATAAAAAAGGTGGTATACAATACTATAGCTAAAATTTTGAAAAAATTCCTTAATTTCCCGTGTACTATTAATGTGAGTCCAGTGAGTTTGTCAGTGTATATGGTAAGTGCGCGACTTGTTGTGGAACGTCACGTTAGCGCATAATCCGTAATTATCACGCTAAAAGCGCACTAGAGCAAGTCAAAACTCAGTAGGGCTTGATTACAATGTCTTGCTATTGCTGGGGTGGTCACTCCATACCGGGCCTGATGTTTCCGCCCAGCGATTAATAATGGCGCAGAATAATCTAGCTGTCTGTTTTGCATCGTATAAAGCGGAGTGGGCTTCATCGCTGTCCCAGCTCAGTCCGGCGGCCTGTGCAGCGCGTGATAAAACGGTTTGTCCGTAAGCGAGTCCAGCCAGGCTCACGGTATCAAAGGTGCTGAAGGGGTGAAATGGATTGCGTGATATTTTATTGCGTTCTGCGGCTGCAAAAATAAAGTTGCGATCCAGTATGGTATTGTGGCCGATCATAATCGCGCGTTTGCATTTATGTTGTTTCATTTCTTTTTGAATGAAACGAAATAATTCACGTACACCCGTTTCTTCATCTTTTGCGATAGCTATTCGAAAAGGATGGTGTGGATCGATACCATTTACTTCCAGTGACGCGGGCTCCATATTGGCACCCTCAAACGGATTGATATGACACTGGTATTCATTGTTGATTGTCATCGTGCCGTTTTCATTGATTTTTAAAGTGACTGCAGCTATCTCCAGCAGGGCATCATTTTTATCATCAAAACCACCGGTTTCAACATCAACCACCACCGGATAATAGCCGCGAAAACGGCGGGACATTAATTTAAATTCGTTATCACTCATAATAGTTATTTTACACTGTCCACAGATGAACGCCGATGAACACAGATAAAAACAAAAAGAAATAAAGTCCGCGAAACACGCAAAGAACGCAAAAAACTTCTTATATTTAAAAATTTGCGTCTTTAGCGTGTTTCGCGGACTAAGTTCTTAGGCTTTTAATTCTTTATTGTCTGTAGATAATTTAGTTTTTTTCTGCAAGTTTCCAGTTAATTGTCTGTCCTGCCAGAAAGGGCACTAGTTTATCAGCACCAAGAGGGTATTCGTCTGGTATTTGCCAGTCTTCTTTGATCAGCGTGATGGTTTTGCTGTTGCGCGGCAGGCCATAAAAGTCCGGACCGTTAAAACTGGCAAAGGCTTCAAGGTTTTCCAGGCAGTCCTGTTGTTCAAAGATAGTTGTATATATTTCAATAGCGGCATGTGCGGAAAAAATACCGGCGCAACCGCAGGCACTTTCCTTTTTGTTTTTAGCATGTGGAGCACTGTCTGTGCCTAAAAAGAATTTATTGCTGCCAGAACGGATGATTTTCAGTAATGCCTGTTGATGGGTATCGCGTTTTAATACCGGCAGGCAGTAGTGATGCGGCCGTAGTCCACCCTGAAGCATCGCATTGCGATTGTAGAGTAAATGATGAGGTGTTATGGTTGCTGCGATATTTTCGCCAGACTGCAGCACAAACTCAGCTGCCTGCTGTGTGGTGATATGTTCAAATACGATTTTTAATTCCGGAAAACGTTGTGTTAATGGCTGTAATATTTTGTCGATAAAAACATCTTCACGGTCAAACACGTCGACCTGTGGATCAGTGACCTCACCGTGAATTAAAAGCGGCAGGCCTGCTTTCTGCATTGCTTCCAGTGTCGCGTCGCAGTTTCGAATATCAGTGACACCAGCATCAGAATTTGTAGTAGCACCGGCAGGATAAAGTTTAAGTCCTTTTATAAAGCAGCTTTTGCGGGCAGCAATGATCTCAGTTGGTGAGGTATTATCGGTTAGATAAAGTGTCATCAATGGTTCAAAATTGGTGCCCTCAACAGCCGCAAGAATCCTGTCGAGATATTCCACTGCCAGCACAGTAGTGGTTACAGGCGGGTTCAGATTAGGCATAATGATGGCTCGCGCGAACTGCTTTGCGGTAAACGGCGCGACCGCGTTTAAAGCCTCATCATCACGGAGATGTAAGTGCCAGTCGTCAGGTTGCGTGATTGTTATCGTGGTTTTTGTCATAATACGTATATATTGTGCTTTGCACCTACCCACTATTATGCCTTAAGTTGAGATGTCTGACCTTCAAAAATTAGTGTCATTATTGTTTTTAAAATCTGCGCCACAGGATTTATCGTATTCATCGCGATTGACGCTGCAGTTGCTAGCAGCTTATGTGTTTTCAGCTTTTATTGTATTACAAAGCACGTTAAATCCTGATGAAATGCTTGCAGGAATAGTATTGGGGGTGTTTGTACAGTCTGTCTTTACCTATTTGGTGTTGCAGGCTTTAGGCCGAGGTTCTCGATTTTTGCAAACGTTTAGTGCGATTTTAGGCGTAGGAATTCTTTTTAATTTATTATCCTGGCCTGTGTTCTCAGTATTATCCGATGTCTCGATAAATGAAACAGTGAAATCATCAATGTCATTTGCATTTTTAATGCTAATCAGCTGGGAAGTTTTAGTGAAAGCGTACATATTTAAACATGCCTTAGAAATGAAAATGTTCAGTGCCCTGGCGCTATCATTTTCTTTGTTTTTTATTTCTCTCGCACTATCGCAATTATTCTTTCCCGCAGAGACCGCTGGTTGATGCAAACAACAGAAGGAGTCAAATAAAGTGAAAATCCATATCTTAGGTATTTGTGGCACATTCATGGGCGGCGTTGCTTTGCTGGCAAGGAAGGCCGGACACGAAGTTAGTGGTTGTGATGCCAATGTTTATCCGCCTATGAGTATCCAGTTAGAAGAGCAGGGTATTGTTTTGTGTGAAGGTTATTTTGCTGATGATATCCCCGAAGATGTCGATGAAGTGGTAATTGGCAATGCCCTGTCACGTGGTAATGAAGCTGTTGAATATGTATTAAATAATAATATAAGCTATTCCTCAGGACCGGAATGGTTATCAAAACATGTCTTAAGTCAGCGTTGGGTTTTAGCTGTCGCAGGTACGCATGGGAAAACTACGACCTCAAGCATGCTGGTCTGGATGCTAGAATATGCCGGCTTGAACCCCGGCTTTTTAATCGGCGGCATTCCGGCTAATTTTGGTATATCGGCACGAATTGGTGAAGCTCCGTTTTTTGTCGTCGAAGCCGATGAATATGATACCGCGTTTTTTGATAAACGCTCCAAGTTTGTTCATTACCACCCAAGAACCGCTGTATTAAATAATCTTGAGTTTGATCATGCCGACATTTTCGAAAATTTAGATGCCATCAAAAAACAGTTTCATCATTTTGTTCGTACTATTCCGGGTGATGGATTAATTGTTAAAAACGGTGAGGATGAAAATATCAATGCTGTGCTTGAACAGGGATGCTGGTCACAAACGGCAGCAATTCATAAAGACCATAATCCTGAGCACAGTGATGATGACTGGTCGATTGGGGAATCCAGTAAAGATGGCAAACAGTTTGATGTATTGTTAGATGGAAAAGTAGTTAGCACTGTTAGCTGGTCATTGCATGGTTCGCATAATCGAATGAATGCACTGGCTGCCATCGCGGCAGCGCAACATGCCGGCGTGCCGGTTGAGCTTTCCTGTGAAGCATTAAGTGAATTTAAAGGTATTAAACGACGCCTTGAAGTTATCGGTGTGGTTAATGGCGTAACAATTTATGATGATTTTGCCCACCATCCGACCGCGATCGAAGAAACCCTGGCTGCGATGAAAGAAGTGCAGGGCAAGGGGAGATTATTTGCCGTGCTGGAGCCGCGATCAAATACCATGCGTATGGGAATCCATAAAGAAAGTCTAAGCGACTCGTGGCAGCAGGCAGATGAAATATGTTTGTATCAGCCTGAGGGGCTGGACTGGAGCCTTGGTGATGTTGTTGCGCAATCTAGAACACCGGCAAATATTTTCTCAAGTATTGATAAAATTATTGAGCACCTGTTGTCTGAGGCGACAAGCGGCGATCACATATTGATTATGAGTAATGGTGGTTTTGAAGCGATACATCAGCGCTTACTTGTTGCTCTTGAAGCGCATTGAAAAATGAAGACAAAAAAATAATATCTTTGGCTATTACTGGCGCATCGGGTGTGCAGTATGGTTTTCGCCTGCTTGAAATACTGTTACAGAAACATCACACAGTATATCTAATGGTAAGTAAAGCCGCGCAGGTGGTTATCGGTATGGAGACAGAGTTAAAGCTACCGGGGCGTTGTATAGACATGCAGCAGTTTTTAATTGAAAAGTATAATAGTTCAACGGTGTCTGAACAAAAGCCGCAGTTACGAGTCTTCGGTGAAGATGAATGGACCGCACCAACTGCTAGCGGTGGCGGACTGGTTGATGCCATGGTGGTGTGCCCCTGTTCTATGGGTGCACTGTCTGCGATTGCGGCTGGTGCAAGCAATAACTTGATCGAGCGCTCGGCTGATGTCATGCTTAAAGAGCGCCGTAAATTAATTCTTGTGCCCAGGGAAACGCCATACTCCGATATACACCTGGAAAATATGTTGAAGCTTTCGCGCATGGGTGCGGTTATGTTGTGTGCCAACCCTGGCTTTTATAATAAAGCAGAAACGATAGATGACCTGGTTGATTTTGTTGTCGCAAAAATTTTAGATCAGTTGGGTGTTGAACATAGCTTACAGCCGCATTGGGGTGAATAATCTGTTTACTAATACCATCCCGACTGACAGGGTAACCATTTAATGACTGCAGAAAGTAACTTCTGGGAAGCAAAAACACTGGAACAAATGAACCCTGAAGAATGGGACTCATTATGTGACGGCTGTGGTTTGTGTTGCCTGGTAAAAATTGAAGATGAAGACAGTGGTGACGTATTTAATACCTCGGTAAGTTGTCGGCAACTGGATGTTGAGACCTGCCGCTGCCATGATTATGAAAATCGATTAGCTAATGTTCCCATGTGTTTTCAATTATCTGTGGAAAATCTTCCGCAAATGGACTGGTTGCCCGAAACCTGTGCATATAAACGATTAAGCATGGGGCAGTCGTTACCTTCGTGGCATCCGCTCATCACAAAAAATAAAAACTCAGTTCATGAAGCCGGCTTTTCTGCCAAATGGTTTGCTCAGTCAGAAGAGTATGTTCATCCTGATCAATTAATAGATTTTATTATTGACCTTGATGAAAAGTAGATCCGTAAACAAATTATTAAAAACGCACCAAAAGCTTGTCCATTCCGAAATGGTAAAGGTGGTCTCTCATGTGCAGCGCGATACAAAAGAGTGGATATTAAATACTCTGATGATTGAGGGTTGCGATGTGCCGTTTAAATATAAACGAAAAAAAATGTATAAGAATATAAAAGGGCGGCGGGTGAATCTAACGTATTACCCGGTGACCGAGTCGGTTGCCGGAATAGAAATGGAAACGATGAAAGTGGTGCGGATCAAGATTGCGTAACAGGCCAGTTAGTTGCCTGGTCCAGAGTAGTACAGACCATATTGCGGCCATTTTGTTTTGCAAGATACAGGTTTATATCAGCGACTTTAAATAAGTCATCAATGCTCAGTATGTCATCGTTTTTTATAGCAACACCCAGGCTGGCAGTGATACTGATTTTTTCCGTGCCAGGTTTTATCTTTGCTATGGAAATACTTACCCGTATTCTTTCTGCAATCTGTACAGCCTGATCTAGTGATGTCTGTGGCAGTAAAATCGCAAATTCTTCTCCACCCCAGCGGGCAAGGACATCACCATCACGCACGATATTATTGAGTATCGCCGCAACATTTTTCAGTGTCAGGTCACCGACTGCATGTCCATGGGTGTCATTTATCGATTTGAATCTATCGAGGTCTAATAGAATTATGCAAAGTGCCTGATTGTGTCTGATGGCATTGTGCCAGATAGGGGTGCTGATCTCGATAAAGGCGCGCCTGTTATTTAAGCCTGTGAGCATATCACTACGGGCGAGCTGTTGTGCCTGCGTTGTTTCTTTTTGTGCACGGCGTATCTGTTCGGCAAGTGCGATAGATAATAAGAGCGCGTCAATCGAAATGGCAATCTCTGCCGCACGGTAAGTCAAGGTCGAATATGGGATGACGGCCCATACCGTTAAGGCGGTTATCGCTATGCCAAATATTGTAGCGATAGTGGCAATAAGATAGTACAGCGCATCGCGGTGCCCTTTTTTGAGGCTGATGATGGCAGCATAAAAAGTAAAGACTGAAAAAAATGAAACAAACGCGATGGCAACTATTACACTTGCTGTCTGCATATTCGATAACATGAAAATGATCTGCATGACCCAGAACAAAATACAGAAGAGAAAAGTTCTGCTATACAACTTTGGAAACAGCTGTCGAATTTTTAAAAACGAAAATGCGAACAGGATACCGCTGGTTGCAAACAGGGAAATAGAAATCGGATTAATCCATTTTTGTAAGCAAACAGAATCAGACCAGAGCAGGTTGTAGCCATGCCCGGTATATGAAAAGTTCATAAACAGGAACATCAGCAAATAAATTACATAATAAAAATAGCGAGCCTGATTTATAGACAGATATAGCAGCAGGTTGTAAAGCAGTAAAGCGATTAGAATGCCATAGAGCATTCCATAGCTATAACCATTTGAAATATCCCGTGCTGAAGATGCTTCTTTATCGCCAAAGAAAATAGGTAAAACCATCGGGTCGGGTGTGGCTGCCCGAAGATAAACTTCAGTGATTCCCGGTGCGTAGTCGTGCTCGAAAACTAAAAAACGATGTTTTACCCTTCTCTCAGCCAGAGGAAAGCCATCGCCTGTTTTTTGCCGGTTTACAGTCTGGTCATCTTTTATAAAAAAGATTTCAGCGTGATCCAGCCATGAGTTTTCAACGATAATCCAGCGCTGTACCTTGTTTTTCTCTTTGTTGGTGACGGTAAACCGAAGCCATATCGGCGAGCTACCTATACCAAAACTCAGTACCGGCTTATTCCACCGCGAAAACTTTCCTGAATCGTATGCGACTCGCGCCTGATCCAGGCCCAGTGGTTGCTCCGTCTCTGCAAGGTAGACAACATGCTCGCCGATGGCGTCGTAGTTTTTATGGGTATAAACGGTTGTTGACGCCATGGCTGACGTGTCTGCGTATATATTTGGGCAGGCGAACAGGAAAAATAATATTGCTATTATACGGATCATGATATGTGGGGTATAAGGCGTTGCATGAACCATTTAGTATAGCCCATAAGAAAGGCCAGCTGATTTCCAGTGGCCTTTAAGGTCTAAAAAGTGGCAGTGTTAAGCGTTTGTCACGTCGACAGCCTGTAGTCCTTTATCACCTTCGGTGACAGAAAAGATAACTGCCTGGCCTTCACCCAAAGAGCGGTGACCTTTTCCCTGAATTGAGCGGAAGTGTACAAATACATCTTCACCGTTTTCACGGGTGATGAAACCAAAACCTTTTGCTGCATTAAACCATTTAACGGTGCCACGCTCTTGGTCAGCAGAAATTACTGTATGTGAACGGGTAGATTTTGATGAGCTAAGTTTTACTGAAAGAACTGAAGCAATAAAAATGCTGATAAAAGAAATAGCCCAGAGTTTGGCGTAAGCGAGTGACATCAAAAGTGAGAAGCTTGCACTAAAACCTGTTGCAGCATGAGATTGAATACTTATGACTGAAGCGATGAATGATACGATGAGGCTTATTATTAAAATTTTTATGAATGACATTTAGGGTACTCCGAATATAGGTGAATACCGGAACGGGTAGATTGTTCCGGGGTTTATCTTTGGCCCATCAAAAAAAGTCAGCGTGATGAGCTGGCGTATTATAACTGAGCTGGTATAAGGCGGGAAGCTCTGAAGTAATTTAAGTTGATGTTTTTGTTTGTTTTTTAGCGCGGTTCTCGGCAATGCGCCGCATAATTGCTTCAACCGACTCATTAACAGGTAGCTGAAGGTGAAAGCCGTGCTTCTTAAGGTTGTTGACTACTGTTTCAGTATCTTCTCTGGCCAGTTTTGTAACCGGCTTAATCTCCAGCTCCATGGAAAATTCCACAATACCGAGTGAGTTGAAAATTTCTCTGGGTACATTATCAAATACATCCTCTTCCGCCAGATAGATATACATATCCGGTTTCAGGCTGCAGCGGTAAATAAAACATAACATACAGATTTTCTCGGCGAGTTATAAGGTCTTTAATACTTTGGCTGCGCTATCGATAGTTTTCTGTAAATCATCGAAGGTATGGGCGGCAGAGACAAAGCCCGCTTCATAGGCAGACGGTGCCAGGTATACACCTTCATCTAGCATGCCGTGAAAGAAAGCCTTGAACTGGTCGACATTGCAGGATGTTGCCTGCTCAAAACTGCTTATCTGCTGATCGCTGAAGAACAGGCCGAACATGCCACCGACACTATTGCATGTCATATTAATGCCAGCAGATTTTGATGCATCAAGAATACCATTGGTAAGGAATTCGACTTTTTTAGCTAACTCATCATAAAACCCCGGTACTGAAATCAGTTCCAGTGTTTTCAGCCCTGCAGTCATCGCTATCGGGTTACCGGACAATGTACCCGCCTGATAAACCGGCCCTAACGGCGCAATGTGTTGCATAATTTCACGTCTGCCACCAAAAGCGCCTACCGGCATACCGCCACCGATGACTTTGCCCAGCGTGGTCAGGTCTGGAACAATACTGTAATGGCCTTGCGCGCCTCCTAAGGCGACGCGAAAACCGGTCATCACTTCATCAAAAATCAGTACCATGCCGTGTTTGCTGCAGGTCTCACGAACACCTTCAAGAAAACCGGCGAGCGGCGGAATGCAGTTCATATTGCCGGCAACCGGTTCGATGATGACGCAGGCGACCTGGTCGGCTATTTCTGCAACGGCGGTATTGAAGGCATCAAGGTTGTTATAGGGTAGAGTGATAGTAAGTTCTGCCAGTGCAGCGGGTACCCCGGGTGAGCTCGGCTGCCCCAGCGTTAATGCGCCAGAGCCCGCTTTTACCAGTAATGAGTCGGCATGGCCATGATAACAGCCTTCAAACTTAATCAGTTTATCGCGACCGGTAAAACCGCGAGCCAGTCTAATCGCACTCATGGTTGCTTCCGTGCCCGAGCTGACCATACGAACCATGTCCATAGAAGGCACCAGTTCGCAAACCTTGTCCGCCATGGTGGTTTCAATAACGGTTGGTGCGCCAAAGCTCAGACCATTACCTGCTGCTCCACGCACAGCAGCGATAACCTCAGGGTGCGCATGACCAAGAATCATCGGTCCCCAGGAACCCACATAATCGATATACTGTTTATTATCTTCGCCAACTATATATGCACCATGTGCACGTTTAATAAATACCGGGTCACCGCCTACACCGGCAAAAGCGCGAACGGGTGAATTGACTCCACCGGGGATGTGATTTTGTGCGGATGTAAATTGTTCTGACATGGTTTTACCTGAGCTTGTCGCAGAAATGTGTAGAAATTAATGTATTTTTATCTGGTGGGCGATTTTACCTTAATTATCAATGTATCGCAGCTTGTGTTGCAGGGCTTGGATATGACCCGAGGTAGTGCTATGGTTTTATGCTTGAATTGACTAAGTGACTTAGGAGGAAATCATGAGTAAAGAGATAACGAAGTACCCAGGTAAAAAAATCAATGTCAAATGGGATGGCAGGCTTTGTATACATATCGGTGAGTGCGGTTATTCAAAAGGTGATCTATTTGTAGGTGGTCGAGATCCATGGTGCCAGCCGGATCTGACATCGGTTGATGATGTGGTTGATGTTGTTAAACGTTGCCCGACGGGCGCTATCACATTTGAAGCTAATGATAGCGCTGTGTCAGAAACAGCTGATGCTGAGAATACGGTGACCGTTAGTTACCAGGGGCCTTATTTTATTCGTGGTGATCTGGAGATTGAAGGTGCCAGCGATGACATGCCGGGCGTAAATTTTCGTGCGGCCTTGTGTCGCTGCGGTGTGTCGAAAAACAAGCCGTTTTGCGACAATAGTCATGAAGAAATCGGCTTTAAAGATTACGCTGCAATCGGCGAAAAAGGCGAGGCGCTTGAATCATCGGGGGGTAAATTAAAAGTTACTCAAATTAAAGACGGGCCGGTCATGTTGAACGGTAACCTTATTATGCGAACCGGCAGTGGGCGTGTTGCATGGTCAGGAAAAAAAGTAGTCTTGTGTCGCTGCGGTGTCTCAAAAAACAAACCGTTTTGTGATGGCAGTCATAATGCGGCGGGTTTTAAATCAGACGAATAAGAGATGACCGGCGAATTATTATAATGTGTTGATTAAGATCAATATTTATACATGTCTACGAGTATATGATTTAAAGTCAAAAGTGCTTTACTAATAATGGATGGTGCTCAATAAGGAAGTTGATGTATTTATTCACTGTTACGCGAGTGCATGAGGCAAACACAATAAAAAATCGAGAAAATTAGAGGCTGAAATGATGTTTAAAAAGTATTTTATTAAAGCAGTGGCAGCACCAATAGTCGCCACTATTATTACTTCAGGTATGATGACAGGCAGTGTAAGTGCAACTGAAGAAGAGGCTGCCGCTGTCGCCTTTCCCGATAGCTGGATGATTCGGCTGGGTACTTATATTGTTGATGACTCAGATACCCAGTTCAGTGTGAGTTCACCTTTAGCGGGTCTGGGCACCACTATCGATTATAGTCGTGACCTTGGTGGTGACAGTCGGGATACCATTCCCAGGATAGATGCCTATTACCGCTTCAATCCGAGACACCGTATAGATTTCACTTCTTTTTCTGTCGATCGTAAAGGCTCAAGAACATTAGATATTAATATCACCATTGGTGATACAACTTATAATGCCAGCGATACACTCAATTCAGAAATAAAATACACCTTGTACAAGCTGGGTTATGCCTATTCCTTCTATCACTCATCCAGGGTTGAATTAAGTATATCTGCCGGTCTTAATATTACGACTTATGATCTAAAGTTCGCTAATACTACTGGCTCGGCTGAGTCAGCCGGGGCCACTGCGCCATTGCCGATGTTTGGCCTGCGTATGGGTTATGCCATCACGCCGAAGTGGTCTGTTCAATATGTTGCAGAATCATTCTTCATCGATATTGATGATACATTCAGGGGTGCTTTGATTAACTATGAGCTGAGTACCGAGTACAGGCTGTTCAAGCATTTTGCCATCGGAGCCGGCCTTGCAAGAATAGGCTCTAATCTTGAGATAAACGATGATGACTGGACGGGTAGTGTTTCAGACAGCTATCGCGGTTATACCATATTTGGTACATTCTATTTTTAAGAGATCTTTGCTTATCCTGTATGTACTTTTTTATTATGCCTAAACGTCTTATATTTATCTGTCTTGTATCCGTCTTTTTGCAGGCATGTTCTGGTATAACGGTTAGCCAGGACTACGAGAAAGAATATAACTTTGCAGGATTGAAAACATTCGCATGGAAGCCCAATGAAGATAATAGCTACGGTGTTAAAGATAATGACCTGGTCGATAATCGGATCCGCACCGCTATCGAAAATAACCTGTTAGCCAGGTCGTATCGGCTGGTTGATTCATCTGCGCCTGATTTTTTTGTCAGTTATCACCTTACCGTAGAGCAGAAGATTACTAGCAGTGGTGTAACTGGCGGTGTATCGATCGGGCGTTCCAGTTATGGCCGATATGGTGGTGTTGGTATGAGCACCGGTTCTCAGGTGCGTGCATATGACCAGGGCACATTGCTGATCGATGTAACGATCCCGCTGGGAGATAAATTAGTCTGGCGCGGAATCAGCACACAGACAGTTTCCGAGCATTCCAGCCCGGATGAATCGACAGTGAGAATCAATGAGACGGTAGAGAAGGTCCTGGCGCAGTTCCCGCCGAAACAGCAATAGAACTACCCTGTCATCATGCGGCCAACTTCACCGAGCTGCATAGCAAACATCGCAATAAAACCAGCGTAAACTGCGAGGTTCGCCACGATCAATGTCGCGTGTACTTTTGGGTTGTCGGTAAACAGCAGTGTTAATGAGATAAACAGCCAGATCGTAATCAACGGTACGGTTGGTGCAAACGAGTGGCCGAATACCGGCCAGACGAAAATCGCCCAAAGCCAGAATGCGGTAAGTAGCGAGAAGAATATCTTACGGAAGCGATAGTATGCAGCGTGCAGATCAACTGTCTTATCTTCGATGTCAGGAACCATGATGCTGGTGCATAGAAATAGCAGTGTCGGTCCAATCAGCAGGTACAGGTAACTTAAGAAATTGATGTTTCCTGCCGAGCGCAGCCCGAGGACGGACCACCATAAGAGCAGGTGAGCGAGCAGTTGAAAAATCGCAAGCAGGTTATATACCCAGTAATGTCTTACCTTGAGCATTGAGTGGTTTCTCAGGTATTCACTCAGGCCGCTTAGCAGGCGTACGATACCGAGTCCGTTGACCACGGCAGCTAAGGCGATAACAAATGCCCAGATATCTTTTGTTTGTTCCATATCCGTCATTGTAGCGAAATGGTTTTCAGCAGACAAACAAGTCGATGCTTAAAGTCATCCAGCATTTTCTTTTACCGGGGTGTCTTTGGGCTGTACGGAGATAACTTTGACATCACTGACCCTGGAGCCAGGCGTGCTTTTTTCGTCGCATGCTGTTAGTAATGCAAAACAGCATATTATGAGCATGCCTGATTTAATAAATTGCGAACGTTCCATGGTGACGATCTATAATTAATTCGTTGTGATTATCACATGTTCCTTGCGGCGTGGAGCAAATCTATCTATAGATCGCGTGTAATATACCTGCTATTTTGCAGGGTTATCCGTAGCGAATTTAAAAGTGAAGTAATCGCCAAGAGCTGTTTGCATTTCTTTCACAGTGAAATTTCTGTCGGTTTGACTGCCATACCCCTGGCGCTCCATTTTTATGATATCAGTGCCTTTATCAGAGCTCAGATAAATCTCTGTATAATATCGCATGATTGATGGCTCTGAAACCCAGTTTTGTCCATCTTCCGTTCGAGTGATTTTGAAATCTTCCGGTTCTATCGTTCTAAGGCCAAACTTTTTCACATCGAGACGGCAATTGATGGCGTAATCATTTTTATCGTTATCGTTGACTTCTTTACCATGTTGCACAACTGCATGGGTATTGTTATGTGGGATGCTTAGTTGTTTATTGAGTGATAGTGTCGAGCCTTTAGGAATACTAAAGAACATTGAGTCTGGGTCACTTGATCGTAAAGACGCACAGGCACTGAGAGTAAAAGCTGCAAGCAGGAAAATCGATTTTTTCATATTAGTTACTCTTCTTCTGTAGATGATGTTCACATATATAAGTCTGATATAATATCGCTATAGCAGCATTTGTTGCGTTAAAAATTTCTCTTCAGATATAATCTTACCACCACTCTAAACTTTCCTGTAATTGATGAGAATGTTAGTGCTGTACTTGCCTGCCGCTGAGTCTATCGGCCGAGAGCCGTGTCAAAACTGTTATGCAGAACAGCTTAAGCTGTGGCAGGGTCACATCTCGACCTTGCATTGCAACATGCCAATGTTAAAAAACAATTCTCGGTAATTTCTCCAACACTGCAACTGTTATAACGGGCTGTAGATTTTGATACATCGATATACTCTGTTAATCAATCTATTGCTAATGAATCTGTTTTATATTCATGTTAACCTTGTCGAAAAATGTTAAATCATTACTATCTGCGGTTGATGTATTGCTCTCATATAGTAGGTTGTACTGTTGAAGTCCTTGCATAGTGGACCATTTACTCAGATGTACTTAAATCCTACGAAAATCTTTATCCGGACTAGATTTACCTGGCTGTGAAGTATGTTGAGAATGAAAAGGTGCTGTTTTGAAGACAATCGTGTCCGTTCTGCTGGTATTACTCTGTGTTATTGCTGCTAGTGCTTTCTACATTATTCAACCGAAATTTCACTCGGTAACACCAGTCACTTTGCGTGTAGGCGTACTACCTGATGTTAGTGTGGGCAATCTTCAGCAGCGTTATGCCCCCCTGTTAGATTATCTGTCAGTGGAAACCGGCCTTAATTATAAGTTGGTGGTGCCTGAAGACTATGCTGATTTAATACGGTTATTTGGTGACCATAAAGTGGACCTGGCCTATTTTGGCAGCTTTACCTTTGTAAAAGCCCAGACTTTTTATGCTGCCAGGCCATTGGTGATGCGTGAAATAGATACCCGGTTTACCAGTTTGTTCCTGGTCAGAGGGAATGATAGTGCATTGGAGCTGGCTGACTTTAAAGGTAGAACACTTTCCTTTGGCAGCAAGTTGTCAACCTCGGGGCACCTCATGCCACGTCACTTTATGGCGGTGGAAAAGCAGATTGTGTCAGAGCAGTTTTTCAGTGAAGTACATTATTCAGGAGCCCACGACAAGACGGCCTATCTGGTACGCGATGGTAAGGCTGATTTAGGTGTGGCCAATGCCCGGATCATCATGGCCATGATAAAAGATGGTCGATTAAAGCTAGGTGAAATACGCACGCTTTGGCAGACACCTCCCTATTCTGATTACGTATGGGCAGTGCATGATTACCTGGATGAAGACGTCACAACGCAGTTGCGTAATGCTTTCCTTAAACTTGATATAAACAATAAAGAGCAAAATAAGATACTTTCGCGATTGGGTGCCAGAATCTTTTTGCCTGCCGTTGCCAGCGATTTTGTGCGTTTGAAAATAGTAGCCGAATCACTTGGTCTGTTACAGCAGGAAAGTCGATGACTGCTAGCAGCAATCTATTGACCCCAGAGGGTATCCGCCAACATATCTACCAGCTCATTTTTCTCGTGATAATACTGAGCATAATTACCGGTGTTTATATTTTCTGGCAGAAGAGCTTAGCAGACAGCAACCAGTCACTTGCTAGCGATTATCACCTTAATAGCAGCAGTCATTACCTCCGGGCGATGCTGGAGCTTCGTCATATACAGAGCCACGCTATGATTGAGTTGCTAGAGAAAAGCAATGATACACTTTCGCAGAAAACCATTCTGGAAATCCAGCATGAACACAGTAACAGGGTTTCATTTTATCTGATACGCGATGAGCTTGATGCCGCACTGGATCTTCAGGAGAAATTTGCTGATGACCGATTCGATCCGTTGACCAGGAAATTGAAACAGCAGCTGTTTATTTTTGTAGAGAGTCACAACGATGATTTCACGCATGCCGATGCCACTACGAGTCAGATGTATTTATCGGTGAGAGAAATACTAAATACCCTTAAACAGCTGGTGCAATTGCATACTGTAGCGCGTGAAGACCTGCTTGCTGACATAGAAGCACACAAAATTCGCCAGAATATAGTTTATATAGCACTGTTGTTTTTGTTGCTTGTGTTAGGTTTTTTTATCATAAGGCGCAGTCTGCTGGCTATCGACAGTGTCATCATTGATCACAACCGGGTAGAAAAAGCATTATTTGATAGTGAAAAGCATTTTCGCAACCTGGTCGAGACAACCGCTGCGGTTGCCTTTGAGATTGATTTGTCCTCAATGTCTTTTACCTACATCAGTCCGCAGATCAAAGAACTCACCGGGTTCCCGGCAGAGAACTGGCTTGATTTCGATTTTTGGGCACAGCGTCTTCATCCTGACGACAGGGATGCGGCAGTTATTTATTGCCAGTCTGAAATCGAAAAAGGTCTGGATCATGCATTGGAGTATCGCATACTTAAACATGATGGCGATGTTGTATGGGTTCGTGATGTGGTGAGTGTAATAAAAGAACAGGGGCGGCCTGTTTCTTTGCGCGGTTTTTTTGTGGACATTACTGATCGTAAGCAGATCGAGCTGGAATTAAAAGAGAACGAGCAGTGGCTGATACAGCTGCTAAATACGCTGCCTAATGGTGTGATGGAGTGTGATGCAAAGGGACGTATTATATTTAGTAATGTGGCGCATCATCGTATTTTAGGAGTGAAGCAGGGTGAGCTGGTCGGGAAAAATATATGGGATTTTCAACTGGATGAAAACAGCAAGCAGGAGACACATGACCACCTGGCGATGCTGGTCGCCGAAAAACCAGCGCCAGAGCCTTATGTGATAAGCAATGTAAGCCGTGATGGAAACGAGGTAATTCTCAAGATTGTCTGGGACTACCAATACGATGAAAAGGGTGAGGTTACCGGGTTTATTTCTATTATTTCTGATATTACCGAATTAAAACAGACGGAGCTGGCATTGCGCCGCTCGCAAAAGATGGATGCTGTTGGCCAGATGGCTGGCGGTATCGCGCATGATTTCAATAATATTCTGAGTATCGTTCTCGGTAATATTGAGATGCTGGAAAGACAAAGTACGTTTGACCTCAAGGCACATAAAAGGATTGAAGGCATCAGGCAATCAGCGCAACGAGCCGTTGATTTAACCCGTCAATTGCTTGGTTTTTCACGTAGCGAAGCGACCAGTAAAAAAGTGATTAATATTAATCAGCGACTGGAAAAAATGAAGAGTCTGATTGTTCGCGCACTGACCCCGCAGGTGGAAGTGTCAGAGCAACTAGCTAAAGAATTATGGTCAGTAGAGGTCGACCCGGGCGATTTTGAAGATGCGCTACTTAATTTGTTGTTAAATGCACGTGATGCCATGTCAGGTAATGGTCTATTGACTATAGAGACCCGTAATTGTGAACTTGATGAAGCTTATTGTGAAATTAATCCGGATATTGTTCCAGGCAAGTATGTGCAACTGGCGGTGAGTGATACCGGTATCGGTCTGTCCTCAGGCATGCAGGAGCACATTTTTGAGCCCTTTTTTACCACCAAACCTCAGGGTGAAGGCACCGGACTCGGCCTGGCTATGGTTTATGGTTTTGTTAAACGCTCTGGTGGCAGTATTAAAGTTTTTTCTGAATCAGGTATTGGTACTACCTTTCGCATTTTTCTGCCCGCAGTGCTTGAAGAAGCGCAGGTTTATGAGAAAATTAGCGGAAATATCAGTACATGGCCACGCGGCACTGAGACCGTGCTGCTGGTTGATGATGAGCTAGCTCTGCTTGAGCTGGTCGAGGAATCATTAAAGGTGTTGGGTTACAGGGTGTTGACCGCAAGCGATGGAAAACAGGCATTGCAAAGGATTGAAGAAGAAGGTGCGATCGATCTGTTGTTCAGCGATGTGGTGATGCCCGGTGGCATTAATGGCTTCGAACTGGCTGAACAGGCGGTAGTTTTATTACCGGAACTGAAAGTGTTGCTTACTTCCGGCTATACTGAAAAAGCGGTTATAAGTAATGGGCAGGCTCGTTTTAGCGCAAACATGCTGAGTAAACCATACACTCAGACTGAGCTGGCTTATCGGGTGCGTGAAGCACTGGATGATAAATCTGGACGATAAATCAGGGCTTAATTAAAAAATTTGCTTAACATTTTTGTTGATTGTTTGATGTCCTCGGTGGAAAAAATGCCACTGATCACAGCTGCCATATCTGCGCCCTGCTGTATCACCTGCTGGATATTTTCCTGTGTAATGCCACCGATAGTACATACCGGTATAGAAAGCTGATGTTTGGCTTTTGTAATTATATCCAGTCCTGCGACGCTGGCATCGGGTTTGGTGGTGGAAGAAAAGACCGCGCCAAAGGCGACATAGTCAGCGTTATTATTTTCTGCTTCTATCGCCCGATTCAGATCGTTATAACAGGAAATACCGATGATGGCATTTTCGCCCAGTACCTGCCGCGCAACTGCTAGCGAGCTATCACTTTTTCCCAAATGCACACCATGCGCGTTTACTGCTTTAGCTAGTTCAATATCATCATTGATAATGCAAAGCGCGTGGTATTGATGACAAAGTGCACGTAACCGGCTCGCTTGTTGAAACCGTTTATGCTGCTTATCTGATTTGTCACGGTACTGGATGATCCCCGTTCCGCCTTGCAACGCTGCCTCTACTGATTTACTAAAGTCTTCTTCAGTGATTAACAGTTGATCGGTTATTGCATAGAGTCCTTTGAGCTTTTCTGCGTGACCATTCTGCGATGTCACTTCCGGTCCCAGAAAAAACGGTTGGGGTGGTACTGTCCCATGCCGATCCGGTGAGCATATACCAGTGTTTTATGGGTGTATTCCAGTCCTTTTCTAACCGCACCAAGCACGTCCTGTCCAAGCGCTATTTGTGCTGCGATACTAGAGGCGAGGGTGCAGCCTGAACCATGATATTTGTGTGCCAGGCGCTCGTAGTGAAAAGTTTGCAGCTCACGGTTATTACTGAACAGGCTGTGTACCACATCCGGGGTTTTGCCGTGGGTGCCGGTTAATAATATGTATTCAACCTCTGACTCTAAAAGTCCCATTGCAGCAGCGGTTGGCGTATCTGAACCGGGTGCCAGGGCATGCACTTCATGGATGTTTGGTGTGAGAATCCTGGTAATCGGCAATAACAGGGTACGTACCGTATCTACCAGGTCTTCGGTGCTTAAGGCTGCATCTGTTTCGGTGCTGAATACCGGGTCATAAATCACCGGAATTCTGGGGTAATCGATAATAATCGAATGGATGGCCATGGCAATTTCGGCGCTGCCAACCACGCCAATTTTTATTGCTGCGATGGGCATATCTTCCAGCACCGCACGTGCCTGTTCAATGATTAAATCCGCAGGCATGGGAGCAAAGGAAATAACGTCAATGGTGTCCTGCACAGTGGCCGCAGTAATAATTGGTGCGGCGATACAGCCGTGGCTGCACAGAGTTTCAATATCAGCTTGTATGCCTGCACCACCAGTGGGGTCGGCACCGGAAAAGCATAAGACAACGGGGGGATTATTTATGTTCATAGCTCTTGTTACCGTGTTGGTACAACGGTTTTTTTAATTAAACTTATTCTAACGCAAGATATAGTGTGTAGAATAGTCGAATTGAGATTTTTAAAAGTATAATTTGGAGCTAAGTATGTCATATAAAGTTTTAACCTGCATCGTTTGTGGTTATGTTTATAACGAAGAGTTAGGCGACGAAGAGCATGGTCTTGCACCGGGAACACGATGGGAAGATGTGCCTGATGACTGGGAATGTCCGGAATGTGGTGCTGGGAAATCTGATTTTGAAATGGAAGAGGGTTAATTAATCAGGCTTGCCTCAAACCTAGAAACCGCAGTTGACCGCTCTATTGAGGTTTTAATGACATATTTCCAAATAGGTTTCCAGCACTACAGGATTCACCCATTGGGTAACGGTGTCCGCAAGAATATCATAAATACCGCTCTAATATGGGTTTGAGCTGCCGCTCATAGAGCAGTGGAGAAGGCTTCTTCATAAAACAGTTTTTAAAGAACCTCCACACTTGAAGCGGTATT
>RCNF010000080.1_pt1 | contig 39808 bp, 32 predicted proteins | sample 2041311 | NCBI WGS metagenome assembly RCNF01 (sample SAMN09708228, study PRJNA481090) | Marine sediment metagenome, whole genome shotgun sequencing project. | biome: marine sediment; feature: ocean; material: sediment; isolation source: Sewage treatment plant 2 marine sediment (STP2) ...
AGGACGGATTGGCAACATAATTTGCGGCATAGACGTAATCATTATACGCAGAATGAAATACACCCCGCAGCACTGTGCGGCGGGGTGTGAAACTTCAGTCACCCACGGAGGTGAGACGTGAAATCGTTTTTCAGGTCATTTTTCGCAACTCTTCTGGCCATGGCGCTGGTAGTCGTTATTATTGTCGCCGTAGTCGCGTCAAAATCAGTTGACAAGCCGGAGATCAAGGACGGCTCCTGGCTCGTCATCGATCTGTACGGCGGTATAACCGAGTACAGCCCGCCGTCCAACTTTATTGGCGAAATCATGGGTGGTGAGGGGGAGACCCTTACAAGGATCCTCTGCAACCTCAACAAGGTCTGCGTCGATGACAGGATTGAGGGTGTGATCTTCAAGATGTCGTCGAGCAACGGCTCCGGACGCGCGATGCTCGAAGAGATGCGCGGCGCAATCAAGAAGGTCCAGGCATCTGGCAAGAAGGTCTACGGGTATTCGGATTCGATGAACAGGCACACGTATTATCTTGCTGCTGCCTGCGATTCGCTCTTCATGCCCCCGACCGCTTACATGAATTTCATCGGGATGTCAGCTACAACCGAACATGTCAAGGGCACTCTGGAGAAACTGCATATTAACCCGAACCTCCACAAGATCAAGGATTACAAGAGCGCTGCCGAGATGATTATCCGCAAGGATATGTCAGAGGAAGCCCGCGAGATGCGGAACTGGATGCTCTCTGAGTACTGGGACATCTACTGCGCCGCCCTCGAGGAGGACCGTGGGTTCACCGAGGAGAAGATCACAAAAGCTATGGAAAAGGCGCTCTTCCCGATAGAGGACGCTGTAGAGTGGGGATTCGTCGATGCGCCGATATACTGGGACGAACTTGCCGATATGCTCAAGGGTGACGAAGAGGAACTCAAGACCGTCGGGCAGTCGACCTATGCCAAGGTGGAGCCGAAGGAGCTCGGTCTTGACGGCAAGAAGAAGATCGCAGTGGTCCACGCACAGGGAATGATCGGCGGCCGCAAGAGCAGGATCGACCCGATGTTTGGCCTGCTGATGGGGCACGAGTCTGTCAACGCCCAGCTTAGGAAGGCTCGCAAGGACGAGGATGTAGTGGCAGTGATCTTCCGTGTCAACAGTGGCGGAGGAGAGAGCCTCGCCAGTGATATGATGGGACACGAGGTGGCTATCACGGCGAAAGAGAAACCGGTCATCGTCTCGATGGTAGATGTCGCCGCCTCTGGCGGGTACATGATCTCGTACCGCGCCACGAAGATGGTCGCCGACGAGAATTGCGTCACCGGCTCTATCGGTTCGATAAACATGAAGTTCAACGTGAAGGGATTCTATGAGATGTTCGGCATCACCCATGACTATACGTCTAAGGGGCCGAATGCTCTGTTTTACTCCGAGCTTCGCGACTTTACGAAGAGTGAGCGTGAGATCTTCGAGAAGGATCACTGGAGAGGCTTCAATGAATGGCTGCAGGATGTCGCCGACCACCGAGGCATGGCCTTCGAGGATGCCGAGAAGCTCGCTCACGGACGCGTGTGGACGGGCCGCCAGGCTGTGGCCAACGGTCTGATCGACGCGACCGGCGGCCTTGACAAGGCGATCGAGATAGCGATGGAGCTCGCCGAGGTCGAGGAGGGTGAGAAGGTCTCGGTAGTTCATTATCCTCTGCAGAAGTCGTTCTTCGAGTCGATCATGGAGGGCGGCGGTTTCTCAGCGGCCGCGAAGTATGTCGTCTGGCGCTTTATCCAGGACGACGTCTCCGAGACCTGGAGTATGGTCAACAACAGCCGCATGAACATGATGCCGGAGATGGATATCAAGTAAGCTTCTCAGGCAATGAATGACAATGACGGGCCGCGGTGTATGCCGCGGCCCTTTCTGTATCGTCCCGACCAGGTTGACATTATCGCCATTCAGAGTGTAGTCTCATCCGGTACCCGAACTAATCGAGAGGAGAGACCCGATGAAGAATCGAATCGGTTTCATTATTGTACTTTTATCGGCCGTTCTCATGACGGCCGTTTCCGTGTCCGCCGGTGAGGAGACGGAGAAGCGTGCCTTTACGGCCGAGGATATATGGAAGATAGAGCGTCTAAGCTCGTTGAAGCTGTCTCCGGACGGGCGGCTCGCCGCAGTCGTCGTCACCGGATACTGCATCAAAGAGAACAAGGGAGCCGGAGACATCTGGCTCGTCAATACAGACGGTACAGGAGCGAAGAGATTCACCACCGGTGAGAGTTCGGAAGGGTCCCCCGCATGGAGCCCCGACGGGAAATGGCTCGCTTTCACTGCAAAACGCGATGGAGAGAAATCCCAGCTTCAGATCATCCCGCTCGGTGGAGGAGAGGCTGAGGAACTGACCGATATGCCGCTCGGCGTTTCGAGCCCGAGATGGCTTTCCGGCGGGAAAAGGATCGTCTTTGTATCTCCCGTACTGCCCGGGTTCGAAGAGGATCTCGACGCGATGAAGAAAGAGATCGAGAAGCGCAAGGAGAGTAAGGTCTCCGCGAAGGTCACAGAGGACGTCTTCTACCGCTACTGGGACCACTGGCTCACGGACGGCTACGTAAATCACCTCTTCGTGATCGATATCGAGACGAAGGAAGTGACCGACCTGATGATGGGCTGGGACCGCCTGACCGGCGCCAGCGGCCTGAGCTATGATGTATCCCCCGACGGAGGAGAGATCGCCTTCTCTGCCTTCCGTTACGGGACGCCATACGATTCCCTGACAACAGACATATATCTTATCGACGTGGAGAGCCCCGGCAAGCCGAAGAACCTGACAGCGAGAAACCCTGCCAACGATTTCTCCCCATATTATACGCCGGACGGCAAGTACATCCTCTTCGGCGCTCAGAAGATAGTCGGATTCTACGGTGATCGCGTGAGGTTGGTCCGCTACGACCGGAAGACCCATGGAAAGAAACTGCTGACCGAGTCGTTCGACCGTTCACCCTCCGGCTGGGTGACCGACGCCAAGACCAAAACGGTCTACTTCAACGCCGGGGACCGTGCGATGGGTTCGCTCTTCTCGGTCAAGATCGATGGCGGGGAGGTAAAGGAGATATACCGCAGCGGGTTCAATAACTCCATAGGTGTTACGCCGAAGAACAATCTCGTCTTCCTGCACCAGGACAACGCGCAGCCGAATACTGTCTACGCAATAAAGACCAATGGTAAAGGGCTGAAGAAGCTCACAGATTTCAACGATGAGCGCCTTGCCGATATCGAATGGGGAAAGATGGAGGACGTCTGGTTCAAGGGCGCCGAGGGCGACGACGTGCAGATGTTCGTCATGTATCCTCCTTTCTTCAACGCCGATGACGAGACGAAGAAGTGGCCGCTGCTCGTGCTCGTACACGGAGGGCCGCATGGTACCTTCGGTGACAATTTTCATCCGAGATGGAACACGCAGGCCTTCGCCGCGCCTGGATATGTCCTCGCGATGGTCAACTTCCACGGCTCATCGACATTCGGACAGGAATTCACAGATGCCATCACCGGCGAACACGGCCGCAAGCCTTTCCTCGACGTCATGGCGGCGGTCGACGTGATGCTCGATAAGGGCTTCATCGATGAGAACAGGATGGCTGTCGCGGGAGGAAGCTACGGCGGATACCTCGTAAGCTGGATCGCTACACAGACCGACAGATTCGCCTGCATCATCAATCATGCAGGCGTGTTCGACCTTCTCGTACAGTTCGGTTCCGACTGGACCTTCGGCCGGCCGCGCTCGTACGGCGGTAACCCGTGGGACAACATGGACGATGTAATCCGCTGGTCGCCGGCGCACAACATGGAGAAGTACGTGACGCCGACCCTCGTGGTCCACGGCGAGCTCGACTACCGCGTACCTGTGGGTAACGGGCTCGAGGCTTACGGAATGCTCAAGCGCAAGGGTGTGCCTGCGAGACTGGTATATTTCCCCGACGAGAACCACTGGGTCCTGACGCCGCAGAATTCGATATTCTGGTACGGCGAGTTTCACGGCTGGCTCAATCGCTGGATCGGTTCGGGCCCGGATGTGGAGTGGTAGACAGGATTTCGTTGAACAGAGAGGGCTGGATATGAATACGGGAATACTCCTTCTGCTTCTGATACTGGTCGTCGGAGTCGTCCTTCCCGAGGACGCAGGGTCGTATGACCGGCTGACCGGAAGAATGGATGCTTCGCGCTCGGAAGTGATCGCCGAGCACGGTATCGTCGCCTGCTCCCATCCGCTCGCAGCGCAGATCGGGATCGATATACTGAAGAAGGGCGGTTCGGCCGTCGACGCGGCGATCGCTGTCAACGCGGCGCTCGGCCTGATGGAGCCGATAGCGAACGGGATCGGAGGCGACCTCTTCGCGATCGTATGGGACGCGAAGTCGCAGAAGCTCTATGGCCTCAACGCGAGCGGACGCTGCCCCGAGATGCTTACGATCGAAGAGGCGAAGAAGGCTGGATACGAGGAATATCTTCCGTACACCGGTTTCGTCCCGCAGACGGTCCCCGGCTGCGTGGATGGATGGTTCGAGCTCCACGAGAAGTTCGGGAAACTTGCGATGAAGGATATCCTCGCACCGGCGATCAAGCATGCCGAGGAGGGTTTTCCAGTCACCGAGGTAATCGCCCATTACTGGGGGCTCGGGAGCCAGAGACTGAAGGATCAGCCGAACTTTGCCTCGACATATATGCCCGGCGGTGCGGCGCCGCGCAAGGGTGAGATCTTCCGCAACCCGGACCTGGCGAATACCTATAAGATACTTGCGAAGAAGGGCCGCAAGGCTTTCTACGAGGGTGATATCGCAAAGACGATCGATAAATTCTGCAAGAAGCACGGTGGATACCTGCGGCTCGCCGATTTCGAGAAGCACACTTCCGAGTGGGTCGAGCCTGTCGGAACGAACTACCGCGGCTACGACGTATGGGAGCTCCCGCCGAACGGGCAGGGGATCGCGGCGCTCCAGATATTCAATGTCCTCGAGGCTTACGATATCGCATCGATGGGTTTCGGCAGCGCCGATTATCTGCATTACCTGATAGAGGCGAAGAAGCTTGCCTTCGAGGACAGGGCGAAATTCTACTCAGATCCGGCGTTTAACGATATCCCCGTTGATGGCCTCGTGTCGAAAGAATACGCCGATATGCGCCGGGAACTGATCAGTGCCGACAGGGCGCTGAGAAAGATCGACGCCGGTGATCCGATACTCGAGACAGGCGAGACGACCTATCTCGTAGTCGCCGACAAGGATCGCAACTTCGTATCGCTTATCCAGAGCAACTATGCTGGCTTCGGTTCGGGCCCGGTCCCGGACGGACTCGGCTTCTGCATCCAGGACCGCGGGGCGCTGTTCAATCTCGACGCGGATCATCCCAACGCGCTCGAGCCGGGCAAGCGGCCCTTCCATACGATCATTCCCGCATTTGTCACGAAGGACGGAAAACCGGTCTTCGCTTTCGGAGTGATGGGCGGATCGATGCAGCCGCAGGGCCACGTTCAGGTCCTCTGCAACATCCTCGATTTCGGGATGGGGATCCAGGAAGCTGGCGACGCCCCGAGAATAAGGCACTACGGATCATCCCAGCCGACCGGCCAGGTAATGACCGACGGCGGCCGTGTCGTATTTGAAAGCGGGATCCTACCCGAGGTGATCCGTGAGCTCGTTGCGCGCGGCCATACGGTCGGCAAGGAGAACGGCGGATACGGCGGTTACCAGGGTATCTGGTGGGATTGGGAGAACGATGTCCTGAAGGGTGGCACCGAGTCGCGCAAGGACGGCTGCGCTCTGGGATACTGAGTCTATACTCATTCGGTGGAAGGAAAGCCTGATGGATGAAAAAAAGAGATCAGAAAAAGCTGAATCTCTGTCGCGCCGGGAATTCCTGCGAAACACCGCGCTTGCAGCGGGCGCGCTGTCGGTCGCTGGGACGGGAGCCGCGGCCGGTGCTCAGGAAGAACACGAGGGAACGACCACCGGGCCGTCCATAACGGTCGCGGGATACAGGTACGAACGGATCGAGCCCCTGGCTTCCGGAAAAATCGGGATAAAAGGATTTGATGTAAAATTCGAGACCGCCGCGATCGGCGACATGAATACCGATGTATTCAGCGGACCCCAGTCGAGGGAAGTGACCGAGATCGGCCTGCATCCGTTCATGCTGGCCTGGGCGAACGACGGGGTCCGGGACTATTCCCTGCTCCCGATCTTCCCGCTGCGGGTATTCCGGCACAAGAGCATTTTTATACGCAACGATCGGGGGATAAACAGCCCCGGGGATCTCAGGGGGAAGACCGTCGCTACCCCGGGATATTCTTCTTCGTCGCTGACCTGGATCCGGGGAATACTCGAGGATGAATACGGGATCAGCCCCCGGGATGTCAGGTGGGTATCCTCCGCGAAAGACTCCTCTGCGAAGGATGCGGGAAATACCTCGAAGCAGGAGAGCATGCTCCCCGAGGGCATCACGATAACGCCGGGGCCTGCGGGAAAGGACGAATCGGACCTGCTGGCGGACGGCGATGTCGACGCCCTGTTCCATGCGGTGGAACCGAGGTGCTATGTCGAGGGCCATCCAGAGGTGGGCCGTCTGTTCAGCGATTACAGGACGACGGAGCGCCAGTATTTCAAGAAGACCGGCATATTCCCGATAATGCATGCCGTGGCGGTCAGGAACACTGCTATGAAAGAGTATCCGGGACTGGTCAGGGCCGTATTCGATGCGTATTCAGGAGCCAAGAAGATGACATTCGAGCATATGGCGAAGCTCGGATGGGCATATGATTCCCTGCCCTGGTACGGGCAGGAGCTCGCGGAGACAATCGTCGCGATGGGAGACAACTACTATTCCTACGGCGTCGGTCCGAACAGAAAGACGCTCGAAACACTGTTCAGATATTCCCATCAGCAGGGACTGTGCAGTAGGGAACTTACAATCGAGGAACTGTTTAAGCCGGGAATCCTGGAGCTGTCAGAGTCCTGATACAGAGACGATGAAAGTGCTCAGATAAACGGACTCTTTATTACAGGGGCTATCCGGAAGAGAAATGTCCACCTCGTGCCGAGAGTCTCGGGATAGACCAGCGCGTAGTGTACCTCCGCCCTGAGTTTCACTGGAGTGTCTCCGAAACGCACCGTCTTTGTCACGCCCAGCCCGACTGGCACGGTCCACCGTTCGCCTTCATCCTCATCCCACTCGACCGATATAGTCGGCCCCATCCCGATCGACCAGGCGTTGGGGAGAGAGTGGCGGATGATGTACTGGATGTCGGTCCGGCTGGTCTCAGCCCTGTCGTCATCCCCGGCGTACGACCACCAGTGCTGCACGAGCGTACCGATGATCCAGGGCCTTCCCAGCTTGAACAGCATCGCGGCCGGGCCTGTCTGGTATTTCCCCGAGCCGAGTATATCTTTCGATGCCGTCGGGAACTTGAATGTGGCTCCGATTCCCCACACTATGCCGTCGACACGGTTGGGGCCGATGAGAGACAGGATCTGTATGTCCCCGAATCCGGTCTCATGCCCGGCCACGCCGTCAGGCACCGACGGATCCAGAATGGGGGAGGTGACGACAGGGAAGACCGGCCGTATCGTCAGGACCTTGCCGCCTTCTTCCCCGACAGGGATCGGAAGCCCCGGCTGGAAAAAGAGCGTATTGGAAGGCGTGTATCCTTCGATCGCTTCACCGTACAGCAGGCGGATCTTGTCCTCGAGGATCAGTGACCAGAGGCTGGTGAGGGGATTGTCGAGCTTGCGGCTGATCTCGTCGAGATCCTGTTCTTCAGTTTCTCCAGATGATACACCTATGGGCATCAGCAGAAACAGGCAGAGGAATAAGATGGTTCGGTTTATCACCCAGAATTCCTTTTTTATGGCCCAGCGGCGGCGCTTATGCACTGCCGCTGAACCATTGATCATTGAATTGCTGTTGACGCCGGCTATTTCTTGCCAACGCCCCATCCGCGGTCGAGGTTATCCCATTCGGGGACCTGCATGATCGCTTCACGCGGATCGAACGGGACCTTCTTCGGATCGATACGCGGCTTGGAAGCTTCAATCGTTTCCGGACGGGCGTTCTCGATGTTCTTGAACGGGAAATCACGGTTCTGGCTCTTGTCGGGATATGCCGCCTTGAACATCAGGTGACGCGTCTTCATGATGCTGAACATCGGCTTGACTGGAAAGAGCGGAATCAACTGCCCCTGAACCTCTCGAGGGTCGTTGTAGAGGTCATAGAATTCAGGGCCGCTCAGCCCCGGCAGAGCATTCCGCCAGTCGCGCTTGAAACGTCCCTTCACGGTCGCGGCAAGCTGGTCGCCGGTATAGATGAAAACGTAATCGCGTCGGCTGTAGGCGTCTCCCATGAGAAGCAGAGCTGTCTGGTCGATCCCGTCGATAATACGGTCCGTAGGGATATGTTCCTTTGCTCCCGCAAGGTTGGCGAAGGTCGTGAAGAGGTCAGTCTCGTGAACGATATCGCCGACGATCTGACCTTCATCGATGACTCCCGGCCACCGTGCGAAAGCGGGTACACGCACTCCGCCCTCGAGGAAATCTCCCTTGCCGCCGCGGTAGAGTGTCTCGACCATCCCGGGAGGTCCATTATGGGTCATCGGACCATTGTCGGCCATCAGCACGACCAGGGTGTTGTCCGATATGCCCAGGTCGTCCAGTTCCTTCATCAGTTTTCCGACATAGATATCGAATCGGGCAAGGCCTTCCTGCAGCAGTGCCCCGGAGACCGTCACATTGTCGTCAGGGAACCCGCCAAACGGAGTCAGCATCGGCCAGTATGCGATGTAGAACGGTTTTTTAGCCTCGACATTCTTCTTCATGAACGCTGAGGCCCGCTTTTCACATTCCCCGTCTATGGCGATGTAATCGGCTAGATTCGGCGGCGTACCCCATTCGTTGACCGGCCCGTCCTTTTTCCCTTCGAGCGCCCATACGAATCCCTTCGGGCGCCAGCCCTTGTCGATGTCATAGGGATCCTCCGGGAACAGCTCCGGCCGCAATGAAGTAGGGACGATGACACCGGCCTGTTCCAGCGCGGGAATATAGAGGCTAGGAACCTGGTTGTAAGGTGCCCAGAGCGCTTCGTCGAATCCCTGTTTGTTCAGGTAACTCGATTCGACATCCCCGAGATGCGACTTGCCGTAAAAAGCTGTGGCATACCCTGCCTCGCTGAGGACTTCGGCCATCGTGACTTCTTCTTCTGCAAGGCCGCCGTATTCATACGGGAATCCGACGTTGTACATGCCATTGCGAACCGCGTGGCGGCCCGTCAATACTGCTGCCCTGCTCGGAGTGCATGACGGCTCGGTGTACATGCGCGTGAAGAAAATACCCTCCGAGGCGAACTGGTTGATGTTCGGTGTGCTCCAGCCGCGCATCTTCTGGATATGCGGGATGCCGACCTCGCCTACCGGTGTGTCGTCCCACATGATGTGGATGATGTTCGGCGGAGCGCCGTGCTTTGAGCGAAGCGCGTCGAGTTTCGCCTGGAGCTCATCGTCCTGCTTCGCCCACTTCTCTCCATGCTGGGCCTCGAGGACATAATATTCGGCGTCGTGGATGATCTCACCCGCCGATGCCCCCGTTGACAGCAGCGCCGGAACAGCGAATCCCGACACCACTTTCGATACGGTCGAAAGTTTCATGGTCACTCCTTTCTGAAATTGATCTTTTCGGCCGCCGCGTTGGCGGCCTGGCCTGACTCTCCCTCCAGCGCTTCACGACTGTTCGCTATGACTCTTTCGAGAAGCGCGAAGAGAGCATCCTTTTCCTTTTCGGTAAATCCCCTGAGCAGCACATCATTGATATCCCTGAAGAAGTCGAGCAGATGGGAGAGCTTTTTCGTTTTTTCCGTCAGGAAGATCCTCACGACACGCCTGTCGTCAGGGTCCGGTCCCCGTTCGACCAGTCCTTTTTCGACCATCCGGTCCAGGATCTTCGTCATCACGGTGCTTCCATGACGGTAATATTCGCCCAGCTCTCCGACCGTGAGTCCGTCCCGGCGCCAGAGTGCTGTGAGAAGGACCCACTGTGGACGGGTCAACCCTTCCCTGGCAAGGTTACGGTCGGACAGTTCCGAACAGCCCCGTTCGGCGAATCCGAGGAGACGCCCAAGCGAGGGTAGATACTCGAGAGATTTATCTGCCATGGCAGAATCTTACACTTCAGATATATAACGGACAAGAAGCATCTGTTAATAATGGTGATTATTTTGAGAAATAATCACTGGCTGGGGATGAAACTCCACTGTGTATTCCATCCCCTTACAATGCTTGCAGTTACAATCGATGTCATTCCAGATTAAGTGAATGTTCCGGCCAGTCGCCTGGAAATGCAATCGTGTACGCTATCCTGATCTCGATCTTTTCGCCCGCTGCGGGTTTCAGGTTCCACGTGACTACCCCGTCTTCACGTTCTTCGTCGGGTTTGAGCGAGATGTCGATCTTCTCGACCTTGACCTCTTTCATCGTCGAGACGGGAATCCTGTCCTGCAGGACGATCTCCGCCGTTTCCTTCTTGAAGTTTTCGATGGTGATCAGGTAGTGGTACCTGATCTTCTTCCATTTCTTTCCTTCCTTCTCGACATACTCCCGCTTCTCGAGTTTATGCTCGACCTTTACTTCCTGGTCGACGCCGAGATGCAGGGGGAACTCCTGTCCGTCTGCAAATGTGTTGAGCTGCTGTTTGCCGACGAATGTAGAACCTTTCCCTCCGCCGGGAGCTTTCGTGTCTATGTAGACTTCCGAGACCCCGGCAAGGATCGGCGCACCGAGCGAATTCGTGACCATTCCCCTGATGAAAATGTCGTCCCTGAGTCGCGGAGCGGTATAAAGCGAGAGCCTGGCAGGCATCGTTCCCTCAGTGATGCGTATCCTCTTCGATTCGGCCCCGGTCTCGAGATCGATCTTCGCGGGCACCTTGAAGCTGGCTGCGAACTCGGAAGAAACGATCTCCGCTTCGAAATGATCGGCCCGGCCGGCGCGAAGATGAGTTGCATCTTCCTCATCGACAGAGGCCGACTTGACCAACGTCCTGCCTGCTTTCTGTTCCTCCATCTCTCCCGTGGCTGTCCTCCTGTAGCCCATCGTCAGCTTGCTGATGTAATGCGGCAGAAGTTTCGGAGGGGCCGCTCCTGCATGCGGCATAGCCGTGGACAAGGTGATATCTATGCCCTTCCAGTCTTCCCCGGTCCTCTGCTTCAGCCTTGCGTTGTAAGTCAGAGCGACCTGCTTTTCTCCAGGATCGAAGCTGATGCGATACTCCGGGACCCATGCAGTGCCCTGGACGATATAGGTCAGGTCGAGGGCAAGGTCGCCTGCGGATTCCACCGCGCACTCGATCACAACACGGTTGCCGGAACGAGTTCCCTGCTTCAACCTGTTCAATTCGTTCTGGATCCAGTTGATGTCCTCCCTGATCTTTTTCCTTTTCCTGTTCAGCGTGTATACCTTAGCTTCGGCGCCGGTACGTTCCGACTGGAGGAAATCCATCAGAGCCTTCCATCCTTCGACCTGGAATACCTCGGAGGGGAACTCTTCGGCCTGGTTCTGCTGCATCGGCAGTTTTCCGAGCTGCTCGACGAACTGCAGGCGGACCTGCAGCGCGTTGACCTCGATGCCGATAGAATCCCCTCGTATCTGGAGGATTTCGAGCTTCTCCATGAGTTCCCTGAATTTCGGCGTTTCGGATGGATCGTCCTGGACCCTTATGATATCGGTTCCGACGATACTGACCTTCGCGGTTCCATGCCCCTCGACCTGGAGGGATGTATGGTCGAAACCGCCCGGAAGGTCGTCGCAGAAGATTCTGAACTGGCCTTTTTTCAGCGTCAGTGAGCCGGATCGCTTCACCTGTGCCTGGCCCCTGTATACCGTTGCCGAGATTACGTTGGTCTTGAGTTGCGCTTCCTTCGGTTCTCCGGCATATGCGCGGGGAACCGTGACGGCGGTAACTGCCAGTGACAGGAAAAGTATTAACGATACGTATCGAGAAATCAAAAACGACATTTCTTCCCCCTTGAATGAAACACGGTCCTAGTTAAAACGGAAAACGCCGGGATGTCAATCTGATTGGCATCCCGGCATCTCCTGCTACCGCGGGCTATCTATGTAGCACTAACGCTGGGTGGAACGGTCGGTCGGGCGTCAGCAAATATCTGTTTGATGGATGGCTCGTGTGAATGTGGCATCGAAGTGGGTTGCTGATTTAATATAATATCCAGCTCCGGTTGAGTCAAATCGACGCATTCAGCTATAGTAGCGTTTTCGCAACAATATAAGTTGAACCCCGTCGGCCCGGGTTGTATTCTTCTTCTGTGATGATATCGAACAACGACATAATCCTCGACAGCATTGCAGACGGTGTCTTTACCATCGACCTCGACTGGCGCATATCCTCGTTTAATGCCGCTGCCGAGAAGATAACCGGTATGTCGAGAGATGAAGCAGTCGGGAAATTCTGCGCCGAGGTCTTCAGGGCCACGATCTGCGAGGACTCCTGCGTCCTGCGAAGGACGATGGAATCCGGGGAGCCGGTGATAAACGAGGAGATCTCGATCGTACGCTCGGACGGGGATACCATACCGATCAGTATATCCACTGCGCTTCTGAGGGACCAGGAAGGGAACGTAGTTGGAGGCGTCGAGACTTTTCGCGATCTTTCCGTGATCAAAGAGCTTCGCAAGGAGCTGAGCGCTTCCCATACATTTCATGACATAATCAGCAAGAACCACCGGATGTTCGATCTGTTCGACATCATGCCCGATCTTGCCGTGAGCGAAAGTACAGTCCTGATAGTCGGCGACAGCGGCACGGGCAAGGAGCTCTTCGCCAGGGCAATACATGATCTCAGCCCGAGAAGCTCGGGGCCTATCGTTACGGTCAACTGCGGGGCTCTTCCCGACACTCTTCTCGAAGCGGAACTGTTCGGCTATCGCGCAGGAGCCTTTACCGATGCGAGAAAGGATAAGCCGGGACGGTTCGCCATGGCCGATGGAGGGACGATCTTTCTCGATGAGATCGGTGACGTGTCGCCCGCCACGCAGGTGAAGCTGCTGCGCGTCCTTCAGGAGCGGGTCTACGAACCGCTCGGCGCGACCGAATCGGTCAAGGCGGATGTAAGGGTCATTACCGCGACGAACAGGGATCTCGATGCGATGGTCGAGGAAGAGACATTCAGGAGGGACCTGTACTACAGGATAAATGTCGTACGTCTCAGGATCCCGCCTCTGCGCGAGCGAAGAGAGGACATACCTCTGCTTGTCGATCATTTCATAGGAAGGTTCAACAGGCTGAGGGGCCGCAATGTCACCGGGGTGACCGCCGAAGTGATGTCTGTCCTCATGGGGCACGACTTCCAGGGTAACGTCAGGGAACTGGAGAACATCATCGAGCATGCCTTCGTAGTGTGCCGCTCCGGTATGATAGGCCCGCGTCACCTGCCCGACAGGTTCCGGACCGCCGCCGCGGAGGAGAGCTCCGTGGAATCGGCAAGTCTGCCCGAACTGGAGGGAAGGTTTATCATCGAGGCGCTCGACCGGAACGGCTGGAACAGGGAGCGGACCGCCAGGGAGCTCGGTATGCACAAGACGACCCTCTGGAGGAAGATCAGGCGCCTCGGCCTCGAGCTGCCCCTGAAAGACGGCAGGAACCGGAAATAGCCGGTCATCGCGACCAACCTTTGCATAATAGCAAATAATCCTAAAAACATACAGTTGCGTTAATGCAATTATAAGTCTTGTCAATTGCTGTCTTCGCGGTCTTGCGCTATCGGCTATCTGCAATTATAACAACCCATTAAAAACTTAATGGCTGAACATGGTCTTTGAGGCACGGAAGATGCCTTATGTCACTGTGAGGCATATTTGCAATGAAAGTAGCAATACCGATAAGAAATGGCAGGATCTCACCCGTATTTGACGTGGCGACTCGTCTCCTCGTAGTCGATTTTGCCGGCGGCGAACCAGGGGAGCGTTCCGAGTTCTTGATCCGTGAGAGCGGGGGAGAGGTGCGGGCCGAGCTGCTCCAGGAACTGGGTGTGAAGATCCTGATCTGCGGAGCGATATCCAATCAGACCGCCCGGATCATCGAGCGATGCGAAATCGATATGAGGCCATGGATAGTCGGTGATATCGAAGATGTCATCGATGCCTACACTACATGTTCGCTGGATTCTGAAGGATTCATCATGCCCGGTTGCAGGCGCGGCCAGGGAAGTGGCCGGGGCGGAGGTCAGGGAGGTGGCCGGGGAGGTATGCAGGGAAACAGACAGGGTAGACAATTGAATAGTCAAGGTAACCGTCGCAATAGTGGCGGAAGGAGGAACAGAGAATGAAAATAGCTATATCGGCAGTAGGCGGCAGTCCCGACAGCCCGATGGACGCAAGGTTCGGAAGGGCCGGGTACTTCCAGATATACGATGACGAAACCGGAGAATACAAGGTCATCGACAACACGATCGGCATGGATGCGATGCAGGGAGCGGGCATTCAGGCTGGTGAGCTTGTCGCGAGCCAGGATGTGTCCGTTCTTATCACCGGGCACTGCGGGCCGAAGGCCTTCAGGGTGCTCAACGCTGCCGGCGTCAAGGTGATGCTGTGCGGCGGCGGAACAGTCGAAAGCGCGGTAGATAAATACAAAAGCGGCGGCCTGAAAGAGGCCGCGGGACCGGATGTCAACGGCCATTGGGGCTGAAAGGAGGCAGAGCCATGCCAGGAGGAGACAGGACAGGACCGAGAGGCGAGGGAGCTAGAACAGGAAGAGGCGCCGGCTTCTGCAGCGGGAATGAATCCCCGGGATATATGAGTCCGGGGCCGGGTTACGGTGGAGGAATGCGCGGGGGAATGGGTGGCATGGGCCGTATGGGCGGAGGCCGCGGCAGGGGATACAGGCACATCTATAATGCCACCGGGCTTCCCCGCTGGGCGCGCGGCGGCGGGTATCCTGAAGCTCAGAACGATCCGGCTTACGCTGCTGATGACCTCGGATCCCTGAAGCAGGAGGCGGACCTTATCGAAAAGAGATTGAAGTCGATCATCGACAGGATAAAAGACATTGAATCTGATTCCGGAAAGGATAATGGCTGATCTATGAGAATAGCTGTTGCAAGCGGCAAGGGGGGAACGGGAAAGACAACCGTAGCAGTCAACCTGGCCGTTTCGGCTGCGAGAGTTGGCCTCCGGGCGGCGTATGTGGATTGCGACGTGGAGGAGCCGAACGGTCACATTTATCTCAAGCCCGAGAAAGGTCTTTCCCTCCCCGTTGCCGTGGATGTTCCGGATATAGATGGAACACTCTGCACTGTCTGCGGAAAGTGCGGGGAAATCTGTGAGTTCAGGGCGATCGCCGTACTGGGTGACCGCGTCATGGTTTTTCCCGAGTTGTGCCATGGCTGTGACGGATGCTTCCTGGTCTGTCCCACCGGAGCCATAGGCCGCGGGAAACGTCTCGCCGGCAGGGTTGAAACCGGCGTTTCTTGGATCGCATCGAACGAGGGAAGTCGACCTGAACCCCGTGAAAACGGGGAGATTTCCTTCGTTCAGGGGATCCTCAAGGTGAAAGAGGCGATGTCATTGCCGGTCATCCGGGAAGTGAAGAAGATGATACCGGACCGGGATATTGTCATTGTCGACTGTCCGCCGGGTAACTCCTGCCCGATGGTAGAATCGGTGCGCGGCGCTGACAGGGTGATACTGGTCACTGAGCCAACGCCTTTCGGCCTCAACGATCTCGAGATCGCTCTTGAGACAGTCGGTGAAATGGGTATCCCGGTCGATATAGTGATGAACAGGTGTAATCCTGACGTCAGTCTCCCCGCGGAGCGTATCGGAGGCAACGGGGCGAAGGTCATCGCGAGGATCCCCGAAACCCTTGAACTGGCGCAGATCGGTTCCAGGGGTGGTATGGCATATCTTGAATCGGCGGAATTCGCTCGGATCATGGACGATATACTGAAGGATATCCTTCGTTCGGCAAGGGAGGCGCGCCGATGAAGGAACTGGTAATAATCAGCGGAAAAGGCGGTACGGGCAAGACAAGCATTGCGGCTTCACTTATCAGGCTGTCCGGTGGCGTGGTAGCCGCCGACTGCGATGTCGATGCAGCCAATCTCAACCTCGTCGTGAAGCACGAAGTGCGAAGGACCACCCCCTTTCAGGGCGGCAAAAAGGCCGTGATCGATGATGCTCTCTGCATATCATGCGGACACTGTATGGAGCTTTGCAGATTTGACGCCATCAGTAATCATGACAGCAGGTTCCGTATCGATAAATTCGCTTGTGAAGGGTGCGGCGTCTGTGCATATTTCTGTCCCGAACGGGCGATAACGCTGAGTGAAGAGGCGGGCGGAGATTGGTTCCTTTCCGATACGGATACGGGGCCGATGGTCCATGCCAGGCTCGCGCCGGGAGGGGAAAACTCCGGCAAGCTCGTAACTATCGTGCGAAACGAGGCGAAGGAAGCGGCGGCGGCCGGAGGATACAGCACGATAATCGTCGACGGGGCCCCGGGAATCGGATGTCCCGTGATAGCGTCGATCACCGGCGCGGATGCAGTGCTTATTGTAGTCGAACCTACTCTTTCCGGACTGCATGACATGAAACGGGCCCTGGAGCTTTCCGGATATTTCGGTGTTAAAGTGTTGCTGGCCGTTAACAGATACGATATTAACAAGGAGATCGCTGTTGAGATCTCCGAATATGCAGCCGGCAAGGGAATTGCCGTTGCCGGCATGGTACGATATGATTCCGACGTTACGCGGGCCCAGATGAACGGGCAAAGTGTTGTCGAATATTCCGACGGGCCGGCAGCAGCCGACATAAGGCGGCTCTGGACGGCTGTAGTCGAGAACCTGAAGCTGGAGGTAAGATGAACGACAAGATGGAAAAAGAAAAGCTCGAAAAAAGACTTTCCAGGATCAAGCACAAGGTGCTGGTCCTTTCCGGAAAGGGAGGGGTAGGCAAGAGTACCATTGCGGTCAACCTGGCCGTGGCGCTGGCCGCGGCAGGTAAAAAAGTCGGCCTGCTCGATGTAGATATCCATGGTCCGAGCGTGCCCAAGATGCTCGGTATCGAGAATATGTCACTTCATGGAACGGGCGAAGCGCTCTATCCGCTTGAAGTCGGCGATAACCTGCGTGTCATGTCGATAGGCCTGCTCCTGCGTAACACCGATGACGCGGTGATCTGGCGAGGCCCGATGAAGATGGGCGTCATCAAGCAGTTTCTCTCCGATGTCGAGTGGGGAGACCTCGATTATCTCGTAATCGATTCGCCGCCCGGAACGGGAGACGAACCGCTTTCCGTAGCTCAGCTTGTCCCTGACGCGGACGGAGCCGTTATCGTTACGACTCCGCAGAACGTTGCGCTGATCGATGTGCGCAAATGTGTGACATTCTGCAGGCAGCTCAATCTGCCCGTGCTCGGAGTAGTAGAGAACATGAGCGGATTCGTATGCCCGCACTGCGGCGAGAGGACCGAGCTGTTCAAGAGCGGCGGAGGCGGAGAGATGGCGGACGATATGGAGATCCCGTTCCTCGGAGCCATTCCATTCGACCCCGCTATCGTCCTTGCCGCCGATGCCGGCGAGCCCTACATAGTCAAGCACCCCGAGTCCGAGACCGGCAAGATATTCACGGCGCTTATCGCGCCTCTCCTGACCCTCAAGAAGAGGGAAGTCGCTCCGGCCCCTTCAGACTGCGGAAGCTGTTCATCATGCTCCGACGGGTCCGGTACGATGAAGATCGCGTTCCCGGTTGACGGCGGCAAGGTGAGCGGTCACTTCGGGCATGCCGAGAAGTTTGCCATTTTCGAAGTGGACTGTTCGAGCAACGCTATCACCGGCCCGAGAGAAGAGACACCGCCACCCCATGAAGAGGGCGCCATACCAAAGTGGCTCAAGGGGCTTGGTGTAAGTCTCATAATCGCCGGAGGCATTGGCGTCAAGGCTAAGCAGCTTTTCAAGGAGATGGAGATCGATGTGATCTCGGGCGCACCGGTGGAGGCACCGGCAGCGATTCTGAAAGCTCATCTTGAAGGCACTCTCGTTTCGGGTGAAAACGTCTGCGGCCAGGAAGTCAGCCAGGAACCTGGCGGCCGTGGCGACGGATCAGGTGGAGGATGCGGCGGCGGAGCACAGGGCGGTTGCGGAGGCCATTAAATGGATCTTGTTTCGCCTGAATTTCTCGATCATTTTATGAATCCGCGTAACCACGGGATGGTCGATGATCCCGATGGAACGGGGATGGGTGGATCGCCGGAGTGCGAGGACTGGCTCCTCCTGACGATAAGGGTCGAGGCAGACAGGATAACCGAGGTTCGATTCCAGTGCAGAGGGTGCTCGGCGGCGATAGCTACGTCGAGCGCGACGACCGTGCTGGCGAAAGGGCTGACACTCGAGGAGGCTGAGTCTCTTTCCGCTGATGAGATCGAAAAAGCGGTCGGCGGCCTGGCGGAGGACAAAAGGCACTGCTCGCTGCTTGGCGAGGAGGCCTTGAAAGACGCGATAAAAGATTTCAGGGGACGCATGGACGGGTCCCCGGATACGATATGATCAAGGGGTAAACAAGTTCGAGGAAGGAGTCCCGCTTTGGAGGATATAAGGAAGAAATCGAAGGAAACGCAGTGCATTCATGCCAGCTTCCTGGAGGATGCCAAGGGCGCTGTAGTAACGCCGATATACCAGACGTCGACATTCAAGTTCCGTGACGCTGATCATGGTGCATCTCTCTTTGCCGGCCGTGAAAAGGGGTACATCTACACCCGGATGGCCAATCCTACGGTAGAAGGAGTCGAGAATGTTGTCGCGGTTCTTGAGGGTGGATATGGCGGCGTCGGTTGTGCCTCGGGCATGGCGGCCCTTCATCTCGCATTCGCCTCTATCCTGAAGACGGGCGACCACGTGGTCTGCAGTGAATCTGTATACGGACCGGTCGTCGGCCTGCTGAACACACAGTTCGGCAACTTCGGGATCGATGTGACCTTCGTCGATACTTCCGACCTCAAGGCAGTCAAGTCCGCGATGACAGAGAAGACTACGCTCGTTCATGTCGAGACACCGGGCAATCCTACTCTCGTAGTCTCCGATATGGCCGGCGTGGCTGAGATCGCGCATAAAAACGGCGCAAAGATGACGGTAGACAATACCTTCATGAGCCCCGTTCTGCAGAGGCCGCTGGAGCACGGCGCGGACATAGTAATACATTCGATGACAAAATTCCTGAACGGACACGCCGACGTTGTGGCGGGCATGGTAGTAGTAAAAGATGAGGAAGCCTACCTGCACATGCGCAAGATGTCGAATGCCATAGGCGGCACGATAGATCCGTTCAATTCTTTTCTCGTTGCCAGAGGGATCAAGACCCTGGCCATACGCATCAAGGCCCATAACGAGAGCGGCCCGAAGGTCGCAGCGTTCCTCGACGTTCACCCGAAGGTCGAGAGAGTGATGTACCCCGGACTCAAGACGGATCCGGGCCATGACGTTCACGCGAAACAGGCGGACGGTCCAGGTGGCCTGATCAGTTTCGAGCTCAAGGGCGGAGTGGAAGCCGGCAAGGTGCTGATGAATTCGGTGAAGCTGTGCGTACTCGCCGTCAGTCTCGGCGGGGTCGAGACGCTGATCCAGCACCCGGCATCGATGACTCACGCCAGTATGGGGCCGGAAGCACGAAGGCAGGCCGGAATCACTGACGGACTCGTCAGGATATCGGTAGGGATAGAGGACGTCGGTGAGATTATTGCCGATCTCGAACAGGGACTTGAAAAAGTCTGACCGTATAGACAATAAAAAATAACTGGAGGATCGGAATGACCTGGAAAGCAGCCGCCCCGGAGGCGACTGAGCTCGATGAGAGCAGGGAATACAGGGAGAAGAGGAACGAGCAGTTTCTCAGGCACGGCATCGACAGGGACGGCATGACAAGATTTGTCGTCGATAAGGCCGAGCCTTTTTCCGGAAGGGTCCTGGACATTGGCACAGGCAGGGGATTTACGGCAGTCGAGCTTGCGAGGCGCGGCGTGAGCGTGACGACAATCGATATGTCGGAGGAGATGCTCAAGTCGGCCTACCTGCACTCTGTCGATAGCGGCGTGGCCGAAAGGATCGAGTTCCACCTCGCCGACGGCGGAGACCTTCCCTTCGAGGAGGGAAGCTTCGAGGTCGTCATTATGATCAACGTTCTCCATCATCTCGAGAATTCCGCTGCGGTCCTTCCCGAGATCGCCCGGGTCCTGATGCCCGGGGGCAGACTCATCGTATCCGACTTTACGGACAAAGGGTTCGACATACTCGAGGAGATCCACCGCAATGAGGGCCAGGGCCATGACAGGCATGCGGGTGAGACAGTCGATGGCTTAGCCTCGCGACTGGACGATGTCGGGATGAAGTGTGTGTGTCGCGACCGGAGATTCCATCAACTCGTGATGGTGGCCGAGAAGATCTGACTGTTTACCGTAGCGTTTACCCATCTTTCATTCGGCAAAGCTGTCCTGGCCCTTGTGATCTGGCCGTATTATCTCGGATCGAAGCTCGGCTAGGAGCCGGTTCCGGAAACACCATTCCTTTCTCGTCAATCATCACTGGCGAACTGCATCATTTCTGCAGTATCTTTGATTAGAGAAGATATATTGCTGGCCTGCACCCGTGGAGCTCACTTCATGAAACACCGGAAATCCCTGTTCAGCATCATTCTTGGCATACTGCTGACCTCTATAGTAATTCCGCCCGTTTCGGCCGAGGAAGGGCCGGTAACAAAGCAGCTTATCCGCGAGAAGATCCGTGAGGGGATGAGCGTACGGACGCAGGAGCTCGAACGGGCCCGTGAGATGGGTATCCCCATTCGGGGCGAGATGCCGGGCGGAGGCTTATTCGAACTCAAGACACTTTCGACCAGGGTGCCGACATATTTTCTGACATTCAACGAGGCAGCTGCCCGGTCGACAAGAACCGACAGCGTACAGGCCGTATACGGCGGAGCCCCCGGGTTCACGCTAGCAGTCTGGGACGGAGGCGCCGTCAGGGTGACGCACCAGGAGCTGACCGGAAGGGCGACCTGGAAGGACGGGTTCAGCTACAACACGCATCCGCACTCGACACATGTCGGGGCCACGATGATCGGGGCCGGGGTCGATCCCCTCGCAAAGGGGATGTCGTATCAGGCCAACCTGATATCTTACGAATGGTCGTTCGATGACCTCGAGGCAGAGCTCGAGGCCCGCGACGGCCTTCTTCTTTCCAATCACAGTTACGGCCACGCCAGGGGCTGGGTCGCTACCTCCCCGGGCACGGTCTACTGGTACGGCGATACAGAGATCAGCGAGACGGAAGACTACCTCTTCGGTTTCTACAGCGACGTATCCCGCGACTGGGACAGGGTCCTCAACAGAAATCCCTATTATCTCCCCGTCACGTCTGCTGGAAATGACCGGAACGACGCTGTAGTTCCGGGCAGGTCGCACTACGTCTGGAGTCCCTTGAGCGGCGCATGGGTCACGAGTACCGCTGTACGAGACAATGACGGCGGAGAGCTCGGATACGACTGTATCCCTGACGGGATGTGCATAGCGAAGAACACTCTTACGATCGGCGCGGTCGTTGACGTCGAGGACTACCAGGGTCCGGAAGATGTCGAGATGACGACCTTCAGTTCATGGGGACCGACCGACGACGGCCGGATCAAGCCTGACGTCTGCGGTAACGGCTACAGGCTCTACTCGGCGCTCGACGGCTCGGACACAGCGTACGGGATCTACAGCGGCACATCGATGGCGTCGCCGAATGTCTGCGGCTCTCTCGGACTGCTCCAGGCCAGATACAGCGAGGTCCGCGGTGATTCGATGCTTGCCTCGACGGTTAAAGCGCTTGCGATCCATACCGCCAGAGAGGCGGGGCCGCATCCGGGGCCGGACTACGGTTTCGGCTGGGGACTTCTCGACACCTGGGCGGCATTCGAGCTTATAGAGTCGGACCCCGACGGCAGGATGGGCAGATTAGCCGAGATGACCCTCCAGGAGGGAATGCCGATCGAGCTTTATTACGAACCGGAAGAGGGCGCCGACAGGATGACGGTGACGATCGCGTGGAACGATCCCGCTTCAGAGATCCCTCCTCATGTTCTCAATGACAGAACCCCGCTGCTCGTCAATGACGTCGATCTCCGTGTCGAAGGTGCGGGCGCCGAATTCAAACCCTGGATACTCGATCCTGCCGATCCTGCGGCCGCCGCCGGCAGGGGCGATAATATCCGCGACAACGTCGAGCAGATCGTCATAGAAAATCCGGTGCAGGGCACATATGTCGTTAAAATAAATCACAAGAGAGGACTCGATGGCGGGGACCAGATCGTCTCTCTCATCGTATCCGGAGCAAAACGCACACGCACATGGCATATATTCGCCGACGGTTCGGGCGACGCGGAAACGATAAAAGAGGCAGTCTCACTTGCCGAGCCGGGCGACCAGATATTCGTCTTTCCAGGTACATACTATGAGCACGATATCACCGTAGACAAGAGCCTGAAGATAATGGGCGTCGAAGGAGCCGGCAGGACGACGGTCGATGCCCAGGGATCAGGCAGGTGTTTCTCGATTTCGACGAACGATCCCTTTTTCAGGGGAACCGTCGAGATCAACGGCCTGACCATGCAGGGCGCGATGGTCCATGGATCGGGCGTCGGCAGAGGCGGCGCGATCTATTGCGACGGCATCCAGGCGGTCATCTCATCATGTGTGATGCACGGTAACGAGGCAAAGGAAGGCGGCGCGATATATCTGAGGGAATCAAGATCGCTGATCTCGAACTGCCTGATCGACGGCAACACAGCTCTTTCCGGAGCAGGCATCTTTCTGCTCCGCTCTGATGCCGTTATTGAGAAGAACACGATCGTGTTCAACAATTCAGGATTGGGCGGCGGGATACTGTCTGATAACTCCTCGCCTGAGATCCGGCGCTGCACGATCTCGCACAACGGATTCGGCCCCGGTTCGGGTATCTACATCCGGGAGGGCGGACGGCCGAGAATATCGGCATCGATCGTCTCGTTCGGATCCGGCAGCGGGATCTACGTGGACAGGTCCTCGTCGCACCCTTCTATAGCATGCTGCGATGTATTCGGTAACGAGGACGGGGATTACGATGGCTCGCTGCACGACCAGACGGGTAACCAGGGGAACATATCCGAGGACCCGATCTTCTGCGGGCCGGATCAGCTCGAGTTTACCGTCGGTGACGGCTCCCCCTGCCTGCCGAACAGGAATTACTGCGTGACCCTTATGGGAGCGCATCTGGCAGGGTGTCACACCCTGACGATGATCCGCGTGACTCCCGATGGAACCGGTGACGCGGCGACGATCGCCGCGGCGATGGAAGCTGCAGTGGCAGGCGATACGATCATGCTTGCTCTCGGCACTTTCTCGGGTCCCGGGAACAGGGACATCCTCTCCAGGGGATTCCCGGTAGTGATCACCTCCGAGGCTGGAGCGGAAGAGACTATAATCGACTGCGGAGGGGGAGGCGACGCGTACTACGGCTTCTTCTTCGGTGGCGGCGAGGTCAACTCGACTATCCTGGAGGGGGTCACGATAAGGGGCGCGGGAAAGGGAGCGATAGTGTGCGACAACCATTCCAGCCCCCTGATCAGGGATTGCATACTCACTGAAAACCTGTTCGTGGGCGGTTGGCACGGCGGCGGTGTGACAACCGGGGAAGGCTCGGCTCCTCTCGTAAGGCGCTGTCTGATCTCCGGCAACACGTCCAGTCCGAACGGCGGCGGAGTATACAGCAAGGCCGCGGCGCCGGTCTTCGAGGACTGCGTGATAACAGGTAACTCCGCCACGAGTTCAGGAGGCGGACTCGCTTCATTCAACTCGTCGCATCCTGTATTGAGGAGATGTGTGATCTCGGGCAATGCGGCACTCGATGAATCGGGAGGCGGAGTCTACGTCATCATGGGATTCGTGACCGTCGAGGACTGTACCGTCATCGATAATATTTCCGACTATGGTGGCGGAGGACTGTTCAGCGGATCAAGCTCGACCCTGAACGTAAGTGGAACACTGATCGCGGGTAACAGTTCGGTGAGTATCGGCGGCGGGGTCTATGCCGCGACCGGGATGTCCATGTCCCGGTGTACTGTCGTCGACAATCATACAGGATATTACGGCGCCGGAGTCGAGGTCCTCCAGGGGGCTCAGAATCATATAGATAACTCGATAATTGCCTTCAACAGGAACGCCGAGGGTGTCTTTACGATAATGGGAGATATGGATATCACCTGCTCCGATGTCTACGGCAACGAGGGCGGGAACTACGGCGGCAGCACAGCCGACATGACGGGCCCGCTCAATATCTCCGTTGATCCGCTCTTCTGCAACGCCGAGGGCGGTGACTACTACCTCAACGCCGACTCGCCTGTCCTGACTCCTCCTGACCAGTCATGTGGTGACATCATGGGAGCGCTCGGGGTGCGATGCGGCGACTCGGCAGACCTTCTCTTCTCATCTGTGGTATTCGATACGATGTCGGCCGACGCCGGCAGGACGATACATGCCGCGGCAGTGGTGCGAAACGATGGCCCGGCGGGCGCGGGTTCTTTCCGGGTAGACTTCTACAGCGACCTCGATGATTCCCCTGAGTGGGGAGCCGAGGGCGATTTCTACGAGATGGTCGATACGCTCGCATCCGGAGATTCGATTTCCGTCACTTTTGATCTTTCGAGTCCCGCGGCAGGGATGTGGCGGTCGTGGCTGATGATCGACACATACGGGATGGTGCCGGAGTACAACCGTGAGAACAACACGGCCGGGCCCTACGCTATCACATGGACCAGTCCGGGAGGGATCGTTCCCGACCAGTCAAAGATCAGTTCGCTCAGTCCCAATCCATTTGGTGAAGAAATGGAGATCGTCTATGATCTCGACCGTCTGACCGCGGCGGAGATCTCGATCTATGACCTTGCCGGCCGTCGTCTTAAGATATGGAAACTCCCCGCAGCCGGCCCGGGCAGGTTCACGATAACCTGGCCTGGCACGACTGATGACGGGCGCCAGATCTCTTCGGGGGTATACTTCCTGAGATTCAAGGTGGATGGTGTGGTCGAGCAGGGCGAGAAGATCGTCAGGATCAGGTAGCCCGGGGGACTGCGTTCATCTTCCCGCCTTTACCTTGTACCGGTTGAGAAGCTCCCTGTGCTGATACTGCACGTAGAGTTCGTCCTTCGGCTTTTTTGTGATCCGCCGTATCGTAATCGCCATCTCCGGCAGATTAAACCAGTACGTCTTGTAGGCCATCTCGATCGATCCGTCGGGGGAGACCGGCTCGACGCCGTATTTCTCCACGGTCTGCTCGCGGAGGGTCTCCTGCTGCGAGTATGTGTTGCGCTTGTAGTAGAATACGACCTCCATCAAGCGGTCCTCGAAGAAGGTCAGGCGTGACATCTCTATCTCTCTCGACCCGGAGGGAGTGCCGGTTACGGCTATCATCGTGCCCCTCTGCTCATGCCTCGAGCCGGGTATCTTGGACCAGTTCACAGACGTTCCGACCCGTTCCCTGAAATCACTGAAAGTCTCCCCGAGATAGAATCCCTCGATCTCCTCCTCCAGCTTGAGGTCTTCGCCTCCAGAGCAGGAGGCGAGGAGGACGAGAACGAGGGATGCTATAATGGCGCACGGCGCCTTAGTTCTACCGCTTCTTCCCAGTTCAGCTCACCTGGCCTTCCACCTGGTCCTTGGAGCGGAACAGTGTGTAGAGGCCACCGACGCCTACGGCGAGCATGATGCCGGATTGTATCCACGTCTTGGGAGGAATCGCTCCTCTGGTAGACACTACGAAGACCGGCATCGCGACGGAGAGGCCTATAAGGACAAAGTATATGATTATCATGACCCTGCGCGCCTTGGCCCTCGTCTGCTCGGTGTCCTCTCCGAACACCTTGTTGTAGATGATCAGGAGGAACATCGTGAGTATGCCGAGCGCGGCGAAGAGGAGCCAGAAGTTGCGGAGCTGGGATTCTATCCCCTGCTGCCCGATAAGGGGCTTGAGGAATGAGTTGTACATCTCGCCGCCGACGTTCGAGCCGACGAGAGATCCGATCACTCCGTAGAGGAAGGCATATCCCATGTATACCGCCTTCTTGTCAGGCGGAGCGACGAGTCCGATGTAGCTGTAGTACTTCGGGTGGCAGGTCATCTCGCCGATCGAGAAGACGGCGATACCGAGTATGAAGACCCATATGTGCTGGGAGGAGGCAAGGAAGATGAATCCAATGGCGCCGATCATTATGCCGCCCACCATTGTAGGAAGCGCCTTCCTGTTCTTCACGACCATGTTGACAAAGATCTGGAGCACCACGATCGTTCCAGCGTTGATCATTGTCACGTATTCCGGCCCGAACCGGATCGACCATCCGAGACGGTCAAATATATTGTTTATCGGGTCCATGGAGACGAAATCACGAAGATACCAGAGCACTGTGCCGAAGTTCTGGAAGTAGAGGATCCAGAAACACGAGTAGACGAATATCAGCAGCATGAAACGCGCATCGGAAAGGACCATCAGGGCCCCCGAGAGGACCTCGCCGAGGCTCTTCGTACTCTTCGGTTTCGGGGGATCCTTGTAGGCGAATATCGACGGCAGGAACATCAGCGCACAGTAGATGGCGCTGAAGACGAAGACGAATCTCCATCCGAGGTTCCAGCGGATCTGGCCGGCGGCGAACGGCGCTGCCAGGGCGCCGAGGTTGATCATCCAGTAGTAGATCCCGAATCCCATCCCCGAGTTCTTCTCGTTCGTAGTCCGGGCGATAGTTCCCGAGATGATCGGTTTGAACAGCCCCGAACCCATCGCCATGACACAGAGGGTAAAGAAGATCACGCCGTAAGATGTCACCCCTGAAGACATGAAATAGCCGGCGGACAGGAGTGTGAACGCTACCAGCAGCATTTTCCTGTACCCGTATCTGTCGGCAAGCGCTCCTCCGAGGATCGGCACGACATAGGTGATTGCGTAGACTACTCCGAGGAGAAGTCCGACATCGTCCTCGCCGAATCCGAGGCCTCCGAAACCTTTGCCCTGTGCTCTTTCGGCTACCTTTCCCGTGAGAAAGATCGCCAGGAGAGAGTTGAGGCCGTAGTAGGCTCCTCTCTCGAAGAGTTCCATTACATTGGAGACCCAGAACGATTTAGGGAAAGAGCTGACTCCTGTCTTCTGCTCGTTTACCTGTTCCAAATGCGTTACTCCCTTTCAAGCAATGAAAGCGGCCGCCGGCTGTCTGCCGGTCAGTAAGCGGTATATAAACTGTCACGCGGGGTATGTTATCAGAAAACACGGTGCCGTCGAATAAAAAAAGAGATATTCGGTGGGATAACAGGCGCAGGGGCAGAGCGGACCCTGCCGGGTCATGGTGTTTCAAGCGGGGGGGCGGATCAGCAGGAAAATCTGAGTTCGAAGTTCCCTATGGTGATCTTGTCTCCGCTCTTCAGCGCGTGCTTGTGGACCTCTTCGCCATTGATGCTGGTTCCGTGCCTGCTGTTCAGGTCCTCGATCTCGTACCGTCCATTTGACTTGTGAATGATCGCGTGCTCGTCGGCGACGAACCCGTGGTCGAGACAGATGTCGCACGACACTGCCCTGCCAAGTGACGTATTCTGCTTCTTGATGGAGATATCGAGGCCCGCGAAACAGCCGTTAGTGATGGTAATCCGCGCGCCACGGTTATTTGTCCGGTTGTTCCTTTTTCGGGGATGCGCGTGCAGAACCGCGGAATTGCCGCTTTTTCTTCCGCCTCTTTTTGCTGTCACAACAACACCTTCCATGTAACGGGATTGGCCGCACAGGGCGGATTAGTCCGCCTGTTCCGTCGCAACACGCAATAATCGTACCACTCAGTTATTTTCGATGAATGTCCACTCGCGGCGGCCGCCGTTTGGATTGAACGATATCCGGGCCTCGCCCTGGCTGAAGAAACACCTGTAAGTCAATATACTGTCGGCTTTTCCTTCGACGGTGAGTTCTGAGGTCATCTGCCCCGCATCGATATCGATCGACCATCCCCGGAAGGTGAAGTCGTCGACCAGTTCGGTGTAGAAGCAGTCCGTCAGCAAGCTGGAAAGCATGCAGAACAGGTTGTTGTACTCGACCACGTTGTTGGTCAGGAGGGACCATGTCCGGCCGTGGGCCTCGGTGAGCCATCCGTCGGCCTGGTTCTCGAGAAGTTTTTCGAACCCGCTTCTGTCGGTCAAGCTCCATGTCATATTGGGAAACCATTCGTAGAAGATCCCGTTGAGGTACCCGGCAAGCTCGGCATCCTCCTGAGGCACCATTCCGTTGGCGATCTGTATGAAGTCCCGGCCGAATCTTGATCGTATGGCCGCGGCGTAATCTTTCTGCCAGCGGAGGAATACGGCCCGTTCGTTCTCGTCGTCGCCGATCAGGATCCCGTTCCCATCGAGGTCGAGATCGCCGATGACATTGTCGTTATATGGACTGATATAGGGCTGGTACATGAAATAGTCGTGCATCACTCCGTCGATGGCACCGGGATACCTGCTGTTGTATTCCTCGAGAAGGTCGACGATGCCGTTCATCAGTTCATCATCTCCGCGTCCTCTTTCATCGATCGGATCGAGGAGCATCATCCCCGGCCATACATGGAACGTGTCTCCGAGGGTCGTCCAGGCCCACTTGTCCTCGACGAGCCTGTAATAGTCGATTTCCCAGGGAAGATGTCTCTCGAGATAGGCCGTGTCGGGATAGAGTTCGGTGACCTGCAGGACGCTGAGATATCCAAGTATTTTCAGGTCGGGATTGAGTTCCCTCATACGGGCGATGATATCGACAGCGTCTGGAGAGAAGCATCGTTGCATGGGGAATATGATAAGGCCCGCCCTGGCAGCCGATGCCATCGTCGCCTCGTCCCATTCGAAGAAGTCACTCCAGTGCGTAATTCCGCGCAGTGGATACTGTTCTGCAGGCAGAGATGATCCCTGCGGCTCGACAGGTTCCGATGGTGACTCGGAGCATGCGAGAAAGACCGCGCAGGAGGCGATGAGCACTATTACGAACGAGCGCATTCTGCGATACCTCGGGATCCTCCGCGGGGAACTATACTCCCCGGCGGGGAACTATGGGATACTATCGGAAACGCCCGGTCCGGGCTTTTCCCGGCCGGCTGCTGCCTCAAAGGGAAGGTGCAACGCTGGTGCCGTAACAGGTCCGGCGGCGATTATATCTGTTCAATTTCAGGTACGGACGTTGTAAAATCAGCATCGATCTACGTTCCGATGAAGATAATAGACCGGGGAAGCTCCCGAAAGGAGAACCGCCGATGGAGGCATATCTCGAGTTCATATGGAAATGGTTCATCACGAGCGGAATCAGGATAATCGCCATAGTGGTCATTGCGTTCATCGTCATCCGTTTCGTCTCGATCATCACGAAACGGTCGAGATCCAGGATGGACATGAAGCACAAGGGCGATATTGAACTGAACAAGCGGACGGAGACCCTGGCCAAGCTGACCAGGAAGACTATCAAGGCCGTCGTGCTAACGATGGCGGCTTTGATGATCCTGCAGATCCTTGGGATAAACATAGGTCCGCTGCTTGCCGGTGCCGGGATAATAGGACTCGCCGTCGGTTTCGGGGCGCAGAGCCTCGTGAAGGACGTGATCGGCGGATTTTTCATACTTCTGGAGAATCACATGAATGTCGGCGATGTTGTCCAGGTAGCCGGCAAGTCGGGGCTCGTCGAATCGATCAACCTGAGGGTCACGAGGCTTCGGGACTACTATGGAGAAGTGCACGTGATCCCGAACGGCGAGATCGACGTGCTGACCAATATGACGAAGGGATTCTCGAGGGCGGTACTCGATATCGGCGTAGCCTACAAGGAGGATGTCGACAGGGTGATGCTGATCATGAAGGATGTCGCCGATGAGATGATGAACGATCCGGAATGGAGCAACCGGATACTCGGCGAGATGGATATGGCGGGGCTCGACAGCTTCGGGGATTCCTCGGTCAACATCAAGGCGAGGATCGATACCATGCCCCTCCAGCAGTGGAGCGTGGGGAGGGAGTTCCGGCGCAGGCTGAAGAATGTCTTCGATGAGAAGGGTGTCGAGATCCCGTTCCCGCACGTGACCCTGTATATGGGCGAGGGAGAGAACACGGGTGTCCTGAAGATTCAGAAATCGGGTGGAGAAGCGTCCGGCAGCGAACCGGTCTGAACCATCTTCCGGGAACCCCGGAAGTATCAGCCGCCTCAGCCGCCCTTGATATATTTGATGTAGAGTTCCGGCCGTAGCGAGATCGCTGTGGTCTCTCTCATGTATGCGTATACGAAGGCCTCATCCCCAGAGGTTCTCGGCCTGATCAGAACCCCGTGATTTATCCATGGCCTCTTGACCCAGTCCTCCACCACTGCAGCGTCGAGATCGAAGGTGACGACGGTGTCGGCCTTGACCTCTTTCGAGGCGAGCAGCCCGAGGACGTCGCCTCCCTCTGCCGTCCAGTTGAAATCTCCGTCGACAGTGAGCCACGAAACGCCGCTATTGAGGAAGCCCTCCACCCATGATTTGGGGTGCGTGGCCGGTACAGTCGCCTCGTATACGTCGAGCCAGATGGTATCGCTCGTGTCGGCGGGCGTGATGTTTATTGTCAGTGTGGCGCCGGTCAGCGTGCCGCAGTCGGTGATAGATGTCAGGTCGAATTTTACGAGCATCCGCTGTTCGAAAGGTGAACCTCCGATATCGATAACGCCGAGAGTATCGGAGGGCCTTGTGCCGTAGTTGCCGTTTTGTGTCGCGTGATCAGGCCCGTTCTTGATCACGGCGTCCCTCGTGCCGGTATAGGATGGCAGGGGGGAGGCTCCGTCGCGGAAAGCTACGGTTATCGTATCCGACTCACCGGGGGCGGTCGTACTGCTGTCGCATCCGATGCCGGACAGCACGACTGCCGCGCCGAACAGGATGAGATGTATAAGCGCTTTTCTGTTCATGCTATGAATATTAAAGGAAATTTTCCTGAAACAATCACTTTTTATCTTTTGGGGCCCGAAAATCACCGGCGTCGATGTCGTGTTTCTTCATCATGTCATGAAGAGTGGGGCGGCTCACATCGAGTTCACTTGCCGATGCCGAGACGTTCCCGGATGTACGCAGGAGAGCGGCCAGGACCATGCCTCTTTCGAGCCTGTCCCGTGCCTGCTTGAGGGTCATCTCGCCTGCGACATCGATTGTAGCGGCCTCTGCGGCCGTATCCCCGCCGGTATCACCGGTGAACGGGATATCGAGGTCTGATGGCTGGATCAGGTTGGAAGCTGCCATTATTACGCTTCTCTTGACCCTGTTGTCCAGTTCCCTGACGTTTCCCGGCCAGCGGTAGGCGTGGATCGCCTCGATGGCTGCCCGGCTGTACCCCTTCAGGCCGCGGGAAAATTCTGAGCTGTAGCGGTGAAGGAACCGCGTCGCCAGCAGAAGGATGTCGTCTCCCCTGTCGCGCAGCGGAGGCATCGCTATCCTGACAGTGTTGACCCGGTAGAACAGGTCCTCCCTGAATGTTTTTTCCGCGATCATCTCTTCGAGGTCGCTGTTCGTAGCCGCAATGACACGCACATCGACCTGGATCGGCTCTCCGCCTCCGACCCGTTCGACGACCTGGTCCTGGAGGAACCTGAGTAGTTTGACCTGCAGTGACTGCGGGAGTTCGCCGATCTCATCGAGAAAAAGGGTGCCTCCGTTGGCGGTCTCGAATTTACCCGCCTTTGTGGCGTGTGCTCCGGTGAAGCTCCCCTTTTCGTGGCCGAACAGTTCGCTCTCGAGCAGGTTTTCCGGGATGGCGCCGCAGTTGATCGGGATGAACGGCCCATCTGCCCGCGTCGACTGGCTATGTATCGCTCTGGCGATAAGTTCCTTGCCCGTTCCGCTTTCGCCGGTGATCAGTACGGAGACACTTGTCGGAGCGATACGGCGCACTGCCTCGAATATCCCGAGCATCGGATCTGACATTCCGATGACTCCTTCGAATTCGTGCCCCTGCGCATACCCTTCCTTGAGCTTTGTCAGTTCTCCCTCGAGTGATCTGATGTAGAACGCTCTTTGCAGTATGACCCTTAGTTCCTCTATATCGACCGGCTTTGCGTAAAAATCGACTGCTCCGGTTTCTATCGACTTCAGCGCGTTTTCCGCGTCATCATGGCCGGTGATCATAACGATCTTGAGATGAGGATCGATGCTCAGGGCCTTTTCGAGTACTTCGAAGCCTTCCAGTTCCGCCGGGTCGTCAGTGAGTGAGAGGTCGAGTATCATCACGGCGGGAGCATGTTCCCTGACGGATGATACCGCCTTTTCGGCGGACGAAGCGGTGACGATGTCGTAGTCGTTCTTGAAGGCCCATTTGAGCTGCTTCAGGATCGCCTCTTCGTCATCGACTATGAGCAATTTGTCCAGTGTCAAGCGAGACCGTACCTTTCCCGGACCGTTATCTGCCGGCCGGTATCTCTACCTTTACAGTGGCCCCCCCGGTGGGGAGGTTTGAGACCGAAATGTGACCGCCATGCGCTTCCGTAAGCGATTTGCACAGCACAAGACCGACTCCCAGTCCGTTCTTTTTCGTGCTCATAAACGGCCGGAACAGTTTTTCTTCAAGATAGCTTATGTCGAACCCGGGGCCGTCGTCACAGACGACAATCGTCAGCGTTTCATCCTCAAGGGTGAGCCGTACCTCGACGCTTCCTCCGTCGGTGATAGCCTCGATCGAGTTCAGAACGAGATTATCCAGTATCCTCGACATGGCCGCCGGGTCCACAAAGACCTTTGAGTTTATGCCTGATTCGAGGTTGAGCGTAACGCCCTTTTTGGAGGCGAGCTGCTCGACCGAAGCGATCCTGTCCTCGGTCGTAGCCGTGAGGTCGGTCATCGTCTTTGATATCGCAGCTGGCGCTTTGTGCGCGTTCAATGAATCGATCAGCTGGCGCATCTTCTGCACAGACCTTTCGACCGTGTCGATCGCGTCTGCCTGAAATTCCTTGTCGTGGATATTGTCCCTGGCGTTTTCGGCAGTCAGGGAGAGCATTCCGACGGTGTTTTTGAGATCGTGGATCACAAAGGAAGCGAACCTGTTGAACGATTCAAGCTGTTTTGATTCGAGGTATCTCTCCTCCATCAGCAGGTTCTCGAGCGTCAGCGCTGCCTGGTCGGTTATCGTGGCGAGGAATTCCCGATCCTCTTCGGTCCAGACCCTTCCGAAATCTTTCGGCCCCAGTGCGATGAACCCACGCGCCTCTCCGCCTATTGTCAGAAAAGAGATCGCCCTGACCCACCCTGGCACTCCGGGGCGGGCGGCTTTGTTGTCTGTCCGGCGGAGTACGGGCAGAATGATCATGGGTGAATCCTTGTACAGTCCCATGAGTTCACCGGACGAAACGGCGGAGATATCTTCGGCCTCCAGTCCGTAATCGGCCGTCTTGCCTCCGCCGATCTCGGCGTAGACGAAGCCCTTCTTTGCCATCATCGTCTGACAGAGTGAGCTGATCGTATTGGAAAGGAGGTCGTCGACGGACGAGCTCGAAGTCATCATGCGGGCATATTGGCGCCACTCCCGCCTGTAGTTGTAGAGCCCGGGCCGAAAATTTTCGTTTACGAATATTCGAAGGTGGCGCCTCGCCTTACCCGATATCAGGATCGCCAGGACTATGAAGACGACGAATACAGAAGCGACCATCGTGCCGAACCTCTCGTAGGGCATCCCGATGAGGTTGGAGGTCCAGGTGAGCAGGGCGAAGGCAAGGAGGTAAAGTCCCGCAATGACCATCGTGACCACCGAAGGCGCTCTCCCCTTATCGGGCGTTGTCCTTACTTCGAACACGGGATATCTCCATCCGGCAAAGAGCATCGTAATGCAGAAGAAGATCATCCCGAGAGCTCCCACTGAGATAAAATAGTTATCCACCTCAGAGAGAAGAACGAGCCTGCTCATCATGATGAAGTTCATTATCGAGGCCAGTATTACTCCAAGCATGGGGTACTTCAGGGTGACCTTTGCCGGTACGTTCGCCGCTCTGTAAGTATTTTCGAATGTATGAAGGATCAGGACATTCGCTGCCAGAGCCAGTAGGGCGAGTATCTGTCCGATGCCTGTTATCCCGATTCGCCACAGCCCGCCTCCCTCGACGAGCTGGAACCGGTTGACAATGATCTCGGCAGGCACGAGCAGAGCCGCGGCAGCGAGGAGCGCCCCGAATGTGATTATGAGGGGCAGGGAGCTTCGCAGTCTGTTTTTCTCGTCATTGCGCCCGAAGAACCAGAAGAAAGGTATCACGAGCGCGGGCGCGAATATTGTCATAGCAAAGTAGACCTGCAGCCTGCGCATTACCTCGTCCGGCGCTTTCGAGGCGAGCGCGGAGGTCAATGCCCCTGCCGCTACCGCCGCGCAGATAGCCGACAGTATGAAGAGTGTCTTCTGAACGCTCCGCTTTCCCGAGGCTATATGAATAACAGCCAGCAGGAGCAGCAGGGCCGAGGACGCACATGTCAGTATTGTCGTAATCGTGTTCATTTCGAATCTCTGATCCTGTCGAGCTGTTTCTGCGCTTCTTCGGCTACCGGTGTTCCCGAATATTTAGCAGTGCAGGTCTGGAGCACCTCGGCCGCCCGTTCAGGATTACCGAGCTTGTACTCATATATCGATGCTGCCATCAGGCAGTTTTCCTTGAAGCTGTGATACTGCGGGTACATGCCTGGAAGCACAAGAAGCCTCCTGGCTGCTTCTTCCCAGTTTTCCCGCTCGATCAATGTGCGGACGTAGTATTCTTCGGCGATGATGCTTACTGTTTCGGAATGCAGGAGGGAAGCGAGCTGTATGTAATGCTCCTCTGCCCTGTCGTAAGCGGCTTCCAGCGCGTCGGCCTCGCCGGCCTTCCGGTAATAGGCCGCGATCCTGAGAGGAGCCTCCATGCCCTGGATCGTTGTCGGGAAATTCGTGTACGCCGTCTTGTAATGGAGGGAGGCATCGATCCAGTTTCCCCGTCGTTCCTCTAGAAGAGCGAGCTGCCATATGGCCTCGACCATTTCCGGCCCGTCTGTATCGTACTCCTCGAGGACCCTTGAATAGGCGCGTGCAGCCTCGTCGTCCCTTCCCATGCTGGCCAGAATATTACCCTTCATGAGCAGTGCAGTAGAGGCTTCCTTAGATTCGGGATGTTCGGAAACGATCCTCTCAAAGACCGAGATAGCTTCTTCCTGGTTTCCAAATCCATTGAGCTCGACTCTGGCTTCGAGATAGAGAAGGCTCGGAATATCGGCCTCGTCGCCGTAAAGTTTCCTCATCTCCCGGATCATTTCTCTCGCCTTCGTCCATTTTTTAGCGAGAAGCCACGTGCTGACGAGGTTGTATCTCACTTCCTTCTTTATGTCATCCGGAGCGTTTGATCGAATGATGTGCCGGAACATCAACTCGGCTTCTCCGAGCCATTTTTCGGAGCATTCGGAATCGGCAGAGGCAATGCATATCTCGGCGATGCGTACCGGCGTCAAGAGGTAGCGCCTGTTGAGACGAGCTGTTTCGAGAATCTTTTCTCCGGTCAGGTATTCCTCGTGAAATTTCGAAAAGAGTCTGAACGCTTCGGGGGAGTTGCCGCTTTCACGGGAGATGAAGGCCGCCGACCACAGAGCGTTTGCCCTGGCCGCCGGAATGTTGCCCGAGATCTCGTATGCGTGAAGAAAATCTTTTTTCGCGTCCTCGAACATCGCGGCTCTGAACTCCAGTTCCGACAGCTCCATCTGGGCCGTCACTACCAGGAGATCCAGACCCTCGATTTCGTCTGTGTCGGCGGAGTATTCCTCTACGATCTGGCGATAGGCCGCAAGGGACCTGTCGAGAAAAGCCCTGTTGACGGTCGGAAAAGTCAGTTCAGAGGCCAGTTTTCGCGCGTCAAAAAGGGTCTTTTCCGCCTCGTATGCGGGAGAACTGTCCTTGTTGTCGCATCCGGGGCAGATCACCACGGCCGCGGCCATCACGGTAACTGCAGTCACAATAAGGATAGTTCGAATCGAACTGCTTATTCCGTTAGTTTTCATCCTGGCTCCTTCCAGCGTCATCCCGCTCAGTGTATATCGAGGCTCGTCCCGTCCGGCCGGTCCACTTTCCTCGCGAGGAAGATCACCGTCGCCGCCGCGGTTATAAGGTATGTCGAGACAAGTTCCATGACCCTTGAAGCGACATGGTTATGAATCATGAAATCGGGAGACAACTGAATCGCTATCATTTCGGCCTTCAGGTCGAGCAGGATCGTCGGAACGGTCAGCATAAACGGCAGCGCGACGACGAGAAGTGTCTTGGTAAACGTTCGAAGCGACAGAGATATTCCCGAGGCCAGCGCGGACGGACCCGATGTGTCGTCTATCATCACCATCGGGATGGCGTAGACAAATAACGACTGCGCTATAAGGCCTGCCGCGATTCCGCCGCCGAGAAGAGCGTATCTTGCCCAGCCTTCCATTCCCGCAGAGAGCCACACTCCGAGGAGGACTACAGCGTAAACAGCGGCCGCCGAGACGATCGAGACGACAAGCAGACGTGGATAGCGGCTCCATGCGGCGGAAAACGAGCGGGGAAGCGACGGCTTGCCCCTGCGCATCGCCCTGGTCACGAGGTATACGGTGGCGCCGTGAAAAACACATTTCAGGAGTACTTCGAGGATCATCTCGATCCGCCCCAGAATCGGCTGGAGCAGGAGGAGGTGAGCGGGGTAGTGACCGAGATGTTCCGGCGAGATCCCCGGGACCGGCAGGGTCCAGAAACGCGCGAGCGGTCCTGTATTGCCGGCGAGATAGGCTGCAAGAAGGATCATCTGCAGGATGAAGTAAAGGAGATATGGTGCCGCGATCCTGGGATCGATCAACATGGTCAGGGAGACCTGGAAGGCCTGAAATGCGGAGCCCAGGCTTTTGAGAAGATTTTTCCGTTCTTCCGCGTCGACACTGCCCTTTATGAAAATGTCGGACATTCTGTATCAGCTCCCGTCGTCTGTTTTTTCGGGCGCAAGTGCTTCGATGATATGCGGCGAGATGCTTTCGATGAAATCAACGAGTTCCGCCATGACGGCCTCGTCCCCTCCGGGCGGTATCACGGCCGAGAACCTTATGAACGATGCCGCCTGCGGGCGCGCGAGCAGGGCGCTCGTCATCTGGTTCCATTTCAACGCGAACTCGTCCGGGATCGTCTTTCCCCTCATGTTGAACCAGTAAACGACGAGTTGTCTGTTTCCGCCGTTTGATATGGTCAGCCGGCGCGCCGGAGACAGCGCATTGCCGATGTCGATATCGATCGATCCCTCTGAGAGTATATCCCAGCCCGCTCCGGGGTAACAATGCTTTGGTGAGTGTATCTGCGTATTCTTCTGCTGGCTGGCGAAATACCCGATGAACAGGTCGACAGTACTGCCCGCCGCGCCTCTGTAGGAACGTGCGAGAGTAAGGTCAGCGCCGAGGAGCCTGAGCGATTCGGGCGAGAGGTGGCCATCCCTGGCAGTGAATTCACCAAGGGTGCGTGGTATGATATCGAGTTGCGGCGGCTCAGGCTGCGGTACGCTCCTCAGTCTCAACGACCAGGTGTATCCGCAGAGAACGGCAAGGATGATCACCACCGTCAGGATTTTTTTTGTCGGAACTGTGTCCATCTTAATATTCCCGCGCAAAGCAGCAGCATCAGAAAGCCTGCCGCGAATACGATCATTCCGGATGCCTCGTGAAGAGGGCCGTCGGCGAAACTCGGGCCGACGAGATGAGCCCCCATGGCGGTGACGACCAGCCTGACGGTGTTCGCCGCGATTGCGGCCGGTACCGACAGAAGGACCAGGATCAACTTTCTGCTCTTTGACATATCTGATAAGAAGGCGAATACAACGCCGAGGGTGAACATCGTCATCAGGGAACGCAGCCCGCTGCACGCTGCAATCACTTCGAGGGTGTAGCCGGGAAGCAGCAGGATATTCCCCTTACGTATCACGCTGATTCTCAGGACCGTCAACACTCCCGCACTCAGTTTCGCGCTCAATAACTGCATCGGAAACGTGATCTTGTAATAGATGATATAGGGAAGAGGGACCATCAGCAGCAGAAAGAGCAGTGGAGGCCCCGCGACTTTTGTGTAATCCCACTCCTTTATATATAGGACTGCTCCCAGGAGCATCAGGGGAAGTGAGATCCTTGCCGCGAAGAGTTCGGCAGCCGCTGTCCCCGTGACAAGAAGTCCCGCCGCCGCCAGCATGAGCAGCAGCCCCCACACCGAGCCGCCGCCTCCGCTCGCCGCATGGAGTTCATCGCGCCTTTTCCAGAGAAGCAGCGCCGCTACGAAGGGTATGAGAAGGCCATGGCGGTAGTTGGAATCATCGAGCCACTGGCCTGCGAGAGTCGAGATGACCGGCACATAGAGAGCCGCTAACAGAGCAAGCGCTGTTATCATCAGTACTATTATATTGATGCGGGCCGATCGGCCCTTCTTATGGACTGTCACCGACAAGAAATCTCCTCCCGTGACTTCCGGCTGAATCCTTTATATATCTTCAGGAAGATTATAACAAGAGTTATGCCATTATCAGGCAGTATGGGGCCGGGAGGGGGGGGGGCTCGCAGGGTATGGCGGGATGGGATAAAAAAAGGGCGGGTGCCCGATGGATTGCACCCGCCCGTAAACAAGGGTTATACCCCTGACTATCGCTTTTTCCTTCTGAGAAGCGGAGCGATCCCGAGAAGGCCGAGGCCAAGCAGGCTCAGCGTGGAAGGTTCGGGAGTCGCGTAGTAGGACGAATCATGGAACTGGGAGTTCGTAAACGTCCTGCCCTGTGAGTCGACGCCGATAGCGTCGAAATGGGCCCAGTCGAAGCCGCGGACCACGATGTCGAGCGTCATCTCATCGCCCCAGCCGGGGGAGAATACGCGGCCGAATCCGTAGTGATGGGCGCCGATCTGGTCGTTGTCCAGCCGGCCGATATCAAGGAAACTGTACCTGTTACCGGCGGAAGGTCCTGTCAGCGGAATCGCTATGCTGGGGCTGGTACCGCCCGGTATCGAAGCGACCCACCTGTCAAAGGCCGAGATCTCTACGCCGTTGACGAATATCTGTCCCATCTGGTCCCTCGGGACACTCATCGCGAGGTAACAGTCCATGTAATCGTAAGCGGGGACTTTGTACATGGGACGCTCAATATTGCCTGCTCCCATTCCGGAACCGTCTGCGGCCCAGTAGCCGACGACCTTGAGGTCGAAGGAGTTCGATCGCGTGACCCATGTCCCGATATCCCGCCCGTTACCGAACAGGGAATACTGAGAGTCCACGATGTAGGTCTGCAGCCTCGGAACCGCGGCTGCGGGCACCGAAAGGGCCAGGACCGTCAGGATCGCCATTGTAATGAAGACTGTTCTTTTCATCTCTTGCTCCTTCTGCAAGTGTCGGAATTCTTTATCATCCCGTAATAATCTGTATTCTCAACCCTGTTATCCGCAAGTGATGTGCCATAACGTCTCATTCTGCAACTCGCTATATTGCAATATGTTACAAGCTGAAAATATTGGGTTATTTTCCCCTGCCCAAATCGTGTAAAAAATTCCGACGGTAATCCGGCGGAACATGGGGTTAATGCGCTGGTATTCAAGGCTATATGATCTTCCATACAAAAAGGGAGGCGGGGATTGCTCCCCGCCTCCTCGCGGTTCCGGCCGTCTTCCGGGATGGTTCCGGCCGGACCGTATCTGCGCTCATTTAACGGATGAGCTTTATCTTGCGCTTCTGCGTGACCTGGTCG